>Ga0308158_10000358_pt1 | contig 82745 bp, 76 predicted proteins | sample PhyBR2_FD_201038 | JGI IMG/M metagenome (GOLD analysis project Ga0308158, IMG submission 201038) | Phyllosphere microbial communities from UC Gill Tract Community Farm, Albany, California, United States - DLSLB.R2 | ecosystem: Host-associated > Plants > Phyllosphere > Unclassified | place: USA... | reverse complement strand
TGTTATACAGCCACAGCGGATTTGGTGCCCAACCGCCGCAGCCAGCGCAAAAGCGTTTTATCCAGCATAGCGACAGCTATCTGCGCCAGCAGGAAAATCTGCGCCACCTACTGCGCAACAAACCGCTGCACAATCAGGGACTGTGCTTCCATTCGCTGCGCGCGGTGACTCAGCAACAAATGGAGCAGGTGCTGGCGGCCAGCTCGCCTGAACTGCCGGTGCATATTCATATTGCTGAACAGGAAAAAGAGGTGAACGATTCGCTGGCATGGAGCGGTGAGCGCCCAGTGAACTGGCTGCTGGAGCGCTTTGCCGTCGATGCGCGCTGGTGCCTGGTTCACGCCACCCACCTTGAGCCGCAGGAAATTACCCGCCTCGCTGCCAGCGGCGCGGTGGTCGGACTCTGCCCGACTACTGAAGCCAATCTCGGAGACGGTATTTTTCCGGCCACCGACTATATTGCCCAGGGCGGGCGCTGGGGTATCGGCTCCGACAGTCATGTCTCACTGAATGTCACAGAGGAGCTGCGCTGGCTGGAGTATGGTCAGCGGCTGCGCGACCGGCGGCGTAACCGCATCATCACTCCACAGCAACGTTCAACAGGCGACCTGCTGTGGCAGCAGGCAGCATCCGGCGGTGCACAGGCCTGCGGCGTAGCCATCGGCTCACTGGCCGTAGGCCAGCGTGCAGACTGGCTGGTACTGGAGCCAGACGCCTGGTTAGCCAGCTGCCACGACAGTGCGCTGCTGAACCGCTGGCTGTTCGCCGGCAGCGGTTCGCAGATCCGCGATGTCTGGGTGGCGGGAAAACAGGTGATTAATGCCGGTCATCATGCGCTACAGTCCGAAGCGGATGCCCGCTTTGCCGCCGTGATGAAGGCCTTACAGTAAAGACGGGGATAAGGGTTTCATGATGCATTTTTATCGAACCGACGACCTGCCAATCAACAAATGGCGTAATGGTGGTGGCGAAACCCGTGAGATCGTCAGCTTTCCGCCAGAAACTAGCTCGTTTGACTGGCGCGCCAGCATTGCCACCCTCGCCAACAACGGCGACTTTTCCGTATTTCCCGGCGTAGATCGGGTGATTACATTAGTCGCCGGAGACAGTGTGGAATTGCACTCGCCACTGTCATCCATGCAGCTGCTGGAACTGAATCAGCCGTTCTGTTTTGCTGGCGAACAGCCGATATTTGCCCGGCTGACCGGCGGTCAGAGTCTCGACGTTAATATTATGACCCGCCGCGATCGCTGCTGCGCCACGGTGGTGGTCAGCGGCCGTGCGCAGCAAAGCGATTGTGGCGTGTGTTGGGTGATTGCCGGTCAGTGGTGCGTCGGCGAACAAACGCTGTCACGCGGAGAAGGCTGCTGGTGGCACGTCAGCGGCGAGGTCATTACGCCACTAACAGCGGATGCACTGCTGTTGTTTGCTGCAATCAACCGTGCCCTTTAAAGCGACCAAGCAGCTTATAGCGTGAACCGGGATAAAGCAGTCGGGCGTAAGTAACGATTTTACCCTCGCTCCATGTCTGGCGGCGAATCAGTAAACAGGGTTCATGCTCGTCCAGCGACAGATACTGACGCTGGCGGACATCGGCGAGAACGGCTTCAACGATATGCTCACCGGCAGTCAGTGGTGCAACCCGCATCAGATAGGTATAGGGCGTCTGGCTGTCATAATCCTGCCGCAGATAGTCCGGTGCCATCTGCGGATTAACCAGACGATCTTCCAGCTGTACCGGCAGTTCATTTTCATAGTGCACCATCAGCGAATGAAAAATCGACTGGCCAGTGGATAATCCTAATACCGCGGCCTGTTCCGGATCGGCTTTTATTTCGCTTAGCTGCAGAATTTTACAGCGATGCTGATGGCCGCGCTGGGCAATCTCTTCAGCAATATTGTGCACTTCCAGCATTGCGGTGTAGCCCTTGGTTTCGGCCACAAACGTTCCCACGCCCTGCATGCGAATCAAATAACCTTCACCGGTCAGTTCGCGCAGCGCCCGGTTAATCGTCATGCGGCTAACGCCCAATTCATTGACCAGCTCACTTTCGGATGGCACGCGCTGATTGGCTTTCCACACGCCGGCGGCAATCTGGCTGACAATCGCCTGTTTTACCCGCTGATAGATTGGCGCAGGCTGATCGCTCATGGCGGCTGCGAGTTGCGAAATGGCAGTCTGCCCGACCATATAAAGTTCCTTAATAAACGTCGTAAGTTAAGTCTACTGACTGAGGGCATAAATGTATAGACATCTGCATCCCTGTGCCCCTGCTCCGTTTTGTGATCGCTCTGGCACTAAGGCATTAGGTTGTATAGACAACACTATACACTTATGCTTCACTCGACAGTGTTACCCATGCGGCTGCACATGGGTTTAATCCGCGCCAAACTTGTATATACAGGAGTATACCATGTCGTTCAGTACCGATGAATGTCATCTGATACCCGGAGAAGTAGGTCTGCCGATGCTTAAGGCCATTTACCATGGCGGCGTCACGCTTCGGCTTGCTGACAGCGCACGTGAAGCGGTGCTGAAAGCACATGAAACAGTGAACGCTATTGTCGCGACAGGCAAAGTCACCTACGGCATCAATACCGGCTTTGGCAAACTGGCACAAACCTCGATTCCGGCGGCACGTCTGGCTGAGCTACAACGCAATCTGGTGCTGTCGCACAGTGTCGGGCTGGGAGAGTTACTGCCGGATGAAGTCGTACGCCTGGTGATGGCCAGTAAAATTATTAGCCTGGCGCGCGGGCATTCCGGCGTGCGTATCGAACTGATCGAGATGCTGATCACCCTGTTTAACGCTGGCGTCATGCCCTGCATACCGGAAAAAGGCTCAGTGGGCGCGTCCGGCGATCTGGCTCCGCTGGCACATTTGTCGCTGATGCTGCTGGGTGAAGGCCAGGTCCGCGTTGCCGGTAAGCTGATGAATGCGCCTGACGCGCTACAACAGCTCGGACTGGAACCGGTGGTACTCGGGCCGAAAGAGGGACTGGCACTGCTTAACGGCACCCAGGTATCAACCGCACTGGCATTGCGCGGCCTGTTTGAAGCGGAGAAAACCTTCGCCGCCGGGCTGGTCGCCGGTGCGATGTCGCTGGAAGCAATTAAAGGCTCGATAAAACCCTTTGATGCGCGTATTCATCAGGCGCGCGGCCAGCCGGGACAAATCGCAGTGGCTGCCGCCGTCTCTGAGTTGTTGGCAGGCAGCGAAATTCTGACTTCACATGCGGCCTGTGGACGGGTGCAGGATCCGTACTCCATTCGTTGCGTGCCGCAGGTGATGGGTGCCTGTCTTGATAACCTGAATCATGCCGCGCGGGTATTGCAGATTGAAGCCAACGCCGCTTCCGATAATCCACTGGTATTCCCGGAAAGCGGTGACGTGATTTCCGGCGGCAATTTCCACGCCGAACCGGTGGCATTTGCTGCTGATATTATTGCGCTGGCGATCGCAGAAATTGGCGCAATTTCCGAGCGGCGCATGGCGCTGTTGCTGGACAGCGGTCTCTCTGGCCTGCCGCCGTTCCTGGTGAATGACGACGGCGTCAATTCAGGATTTATGATCGCTCAGGTCACTGCCGCTGCGCTGGCCTCCGAAAACAAATCTTTGGCCCATCCAGGCAGCGTCGACAGTCTGCCCACTTCCGCCAACCAGGAAGATCATGTCTCAATGGCCACCTACGCCGCACGCCGTCTCGGTGCAATGTGCTTTAACACCGCGGCCGTTGTAGGTATTGAAGCGATGGCCGCCGCACAAGGCATCGACTTTCATCGCCCGCTGCAAAGTTCGCCACTGCTGGAACAACAGCTGGGGACCGTGCGGGAACGCGTGGCTTTTCTCGAAAAAGACCGCCTGATGGCACCCGGTATCGAACAAATGCGCCTGTGGGCCAGCAGTAACAACTGGCCCGATGTGATCACCGCCCTGCTACCAAGCCACGCAGGATAAGGAGCCAACAGATGAGTGAATCGATCAGCAGCGCCGTTGCCCGTGAAATTCGGGCACCTCACGGCAGCGAATTACATTGTGCAAACTGGCTGATTGAAGCCGCCTGGCGCATGATCCAGAATAACCTTGATCCTGATGTTGCCGAACGCCCGGAAGATTTGGTGGTGTATGGCGGCATCGGTAAAGCCGCACGCAACCGGGAATGCTTTGAGCAGATTCTGCGTTCGCTGCGCGCATTGCAGCCGGAAGAGACGCTGCTGGTGCAGTCCGGAAAACCGGTTGGCGTGTTCCGCACCCATGCCGATGCACCACGGGTATTAATCGCCAATTCCAACCTGGTGCCGCACTGGGCCAACTGGGACCATTTTCATCAGCTGGATAAAGCCGGGCTGATGATGTACGGCCAGATGACCGCCGGTTCATGGATCTATATCGGCGCGCAGGGCATTGTGCAGGGCACCTTTGAAACCTTCGTCGAAGCGGGCCGTCAGCACTATAACAGTGACCTGAGCGGCCGGTGGGTTCTTACCGCCGGGCTGGGCGGCATGGGTGGTGCGCAGCCACTGGCTGGCGTGCTGGCGGGGGCTTCAGTGCTGGCAGTGGAGTGCCAGGAGTCGCGCATCGACTTTCGGCTGCGCACCCGCTATCTCGATTACAAGGCATACAGCATTGACGAAGCCCTGAAAATTATCCGCGAGGCTAACCAGCAGAAGCGGGCGATCTCCGTCGGTCTGTTGGGCAATGCGGCAGAAATCTTGCCGGAGCTGGTTAAGCGCGCCCGGGCAGGCGGCATCAGGCCGGATATCGTTACCGATCAGACCTCAGCACACGATCCGCTTAACGGCTATCTGCCGGCTGGCTGGAGTGTTGACCAGTGGGCTGAAAAACGCCTCAGCGACCCGAAAGCGGTGGAGAAAGCCGCACGCGCCTCGATGGCAACGCATGTACGGGCGATGCTTGATTTTCACCAGATGGGCATCCCCACTGTGGATTACGGTAATAATATCCGCCAGGTCGCGCTGGATGAAGGAGTAGAAAACGCTTTTGATTTTCCGGGCTTCGTCCCTGCTTATATCCGTCCGCTGTTCTGCGAAGGTAAGGGGCCGTTTCGCTGGGTAGCGCTTTCCGGCGATCCTGAGGATATCTATAAAACCGATGCGAAGCTGAAACAGTTATTCCCGCAGCACGCTAACCTGCATCGCTGGCTGGATATGGCGCAGGAGCGTATCGCCTTCCAGGGATTACCGGCGCGTATCTGTTGGCTCGGCCTTGGCGAGCGTCATCTGGCAGGCCTGGCGTTCAATGAAATGGTGCGCAACGGCGAGCTGAAAGCACCGGTGGTGATTGGTCGTGACCATCTCGATTGTGGGTCCGTCGCCTCGCCAAATCGCGAAACCGAAGCAATGAAAGATGGGTCTGATGCAGTTTCTGACTGGCCGCTGCTGAATGCTCTGCTGAACACCGCGGGCGGTGCCACCTGGGTCAGTCTGCATCATGGTGGTGGCGTCGGTATGGGTTTCTCGCAACATGCGGGCATGGTAATTGTTTGTGACGGCAGTGAGCAGGCCGATGTGCGGCTGGAGCGGGTATTGTGGAACGACCCGGCCACCGGCGTAATGCGGCACGCCGACGCCGGATATTCCCAGGCCGAAACCTGCGCCCGGCAGCATCAGCTGAATCTGCCAATGATGAAATAATCGTTAAACATGATAAGTCTATTAACGATTTTCTTCAGGGACTGATAGACGCCGTGCATCGGTTGCATCTAAAGTGGAAGCCGAATGATTAGCGTCAGACCACGCAGCGGATAAGTGGCATCAGCATGGAGAAGAGACTATTTATGACCATTCCTGTTTCATTGATCGAAGAAGCCATCACCTGGCGACACCAGCTGCACAGGCAACCCGAGCTGGGTTATCAGGAGCATCAGACATCAAACATGGTCGCCGAAAAGCTGCGCTCTTTTGGATTGCAGGTGCACGTGGGTCTGGCCGGAACCGGCGTCGTCGGCACGCTGGAAAATGGCCCGGGTCCGGTCATCGGCCTGCGTGCCGATATGGATGCGCTGCCAATCACTGAACTGGGTAACCCGCCGCATAAATCCAACACTCCCGGCGTGATGCACGCCTGCGGGCATGACGGTCATACCGCCATTCTGCTGGCGACGGCGAAACACCTGAGTCAGACGCGTAATTTCAGTGGCACACTGCACTTTGTTTTTCAGCCTGCCGAAGAGAACCTCGGTGGCGCACGCAGAATGGTCGAAGAAGGTCTGTTTACCCTGTTTCCAATGGACGCCATCTATGGCCTGCACAACTGGCCTGGACTGGCGCTCGGTGAAGTGGCGGTAAACAGTGGCGCGATGATGGCTTCACTGGATTCGTTTGAGATCACCTTAACCGGCAAAAGCTGCCATGCGGCAATGCCGGAGAGTGGTGCCGACCCGATTGTTACCGCCGCCGAGCTGATTATGGCGCTGCAAACCATCCCGGCGCGCCGCCTCTCTCCCCTCGCCTCTGCCGTGGTCAGTATTACGCAAATCAACGGCGGTGAAGCGATTAATGTCATTCCTGAGCAGGTAAAACTGCGCGGCACCGTGCGCTGTTTGCAGAGCGAGGTGCGCAGTAAAGTGCGCGCATTAATCGATGATTTCGTCACCACGCTGCCGACCCCATTTGGTGTTGAAGGGGCAATTAGCTGGTATCCCGGCTATCCGGTAACGAAGAATCATGCCGAATCGGCGCTAAAAGTGCGCGATGCCGCAATCAGCTTGTCAGGTGAGCAAGCGGTACGCTGGGAAGTGAACCCGTCGATGGCATCAGAAGATTTTGCCTGCATGCTGGAAGCGTGTCCGGGGGCTTATTTCTGGATTGGTGCCGATGGCGCAACACCTTCACGGCCGCTGCATAATGCCTGGTATGATTTTAACGACGAGGTGATAGCGCACGGTATCGGTATCTGGCAACAACTGGTGGAACAGCTGTTGCCACGCTGACTGGCGTCAAATGATTCCGCGGGTATCAGACTCGCGGGTCAATCGGGGCAACCTGCTGGTTGCCCCGATTGACCCGGACGATCAGTATCCCACGGCATCCAGCTCTGCCAGTCCGCTGGCAATATCCGCCGATCGCCCGCTGGCTACCAGGCAGCAGGCGATCTGTAAACGCAACGACTGCGGCACAGGCAGATCTTTATTCACCACTCGCTGAGTCCATGCTGCGGTAACATCGGCCTCTTTTGACGACGCCAGCGCATCACGCGCGATCGTCACTTCTTCTTGCCGCGCCAGCAGCAGCTGGGGTTCCGCCTGAACGGCGCTAATCAGGCTGATCGCCGGGCAGCGCTGTAAGTTGGCATAAACTTCACCTTCCGTGCCGTTCATCAGCAGGCCAGTCCCACCGATAGCAGCGAAGAATTTTGCCACTCGCGGAATATATTCCGGATGAGAAACGCTGGAAAGGCGCAGCGCGGCCGCTTCATCGAACGGCGTAGCCAGTTTTGCCAGCGTGTGCGCGCTGTTACGCACCCCCATGCGCCAGCGCAGTGACAGCTGAGTCGCCAGCGGTGGGCAGAGGGTAGCGACCGACATAAACACCAGTTCTCCGGCATCCAGCCGTGCCTGCGCCGACGCCGCATCGGTCACCGCCGGGATGCCCAGCGCGGCAAACACCGTTTCACTGGTGACGCGCGTCGGATCGTCGCTGACGCCATGCACCAGCACCGGAAAACCCAGTTTCGACAGCAACATTGCCAGCAGCGGCGTCAGGTTCGCCTGCTTGCGCGCGCCGTTATAGCTGGGGATCACCACCGGCATCGGCTGGCCTGCTGGCGGCGTCAGGCGCATTACCTGCTCCTGCATCGCCTGGTAAAAGCCCAGCATCTCCTCTTCACCTTCACCTTTAATCCGCAAGGCAATTAACAGCCCGCCCAGCTCCAGCTCCGGCACTTCGCCAGCCAGCATTTCACGGTAAAGCGCACGTGCAGTGTCAAAATCGATATCACGCGCATGATTTTTGCCGCGCCCTACTTCTTTGATAATCCGGGTATATTCCATCGCTCATGGTTTCCTGAACTGTCATCGCCAGCAGATTGCTGCCAGCAATATCGCAATAAATTAGCGCCGCCGTTTGGGTTTCTTCAGGCTTTTTTCTTTGGCTGGCTTCGGTGGCTCGCCCTCTGGCATCGGCGGCTGCTCGATAGGAAATACCGGCAGTGCCGCCAGCAGGCGCGGGCCATAACGCTTACTGATTAGCCGTCGGTCGTATATTACAATCTCACCAAAACAGTCGTGGCTACGAATCAGGCGGCCAACCTGCTGAATCAGATTAAATGAGGCGCTGGGCAAACTCTGCACCTCAAATGGATAACGTTTCAGGCTTTTCAGCCACTCGCCCTCGGTTAAAATTACCGGACTGTCTACCGGGGGAAAAGCAATTTTATGAATATGCACCTGGGATAATAAATCGCCCTTCAGATCCAGCCCTTCGGCAAAGGATTGCAGGCCGACCAGAATGCTGGTTTCCCCCTGCTGCACCCGCTGGCGATGCAGCTCCACCAGCCGGGATCGCGGTTTATCTCCCTGAACCAACATCATCAGGCGCAGCGCGGTAACGTGGGTAAGAAAAAGCTGCATCGCCCGTCCGCTGGCAAACAGCACCAGAATCCCTTTGTGTTTCCCCTCGCTGATTTGCTGACTGAAAAAGTGCGCCATCTCGGCAATATGCTGCGCTTCTGTCGCCATCATCGGTTCATGGCGCATCTGCGGAATCAGCAACTTACCCTGCTCAATATGATTAAACGGTGAGTCCAGCGCCACAAATCGGTCATCGGCTTTTTCACTCAGGCCGGACATCTCCTGCAAGCGGTTAAAACTGCTGAGCGATCGCAGAGTGGCGGAAGTCACCACCACGTGCGGCACTTTACGCCACAGCAGTTTTTCCAGCTGATCGCTGACGCGAATACCAGCACAGTGAAACAGCAAATGCGCATTGCCGTCACGATTCTCACGCGTGACCCACTTTGATACCGGCGCGCCTGAAGCCTGTTCCATTGCGGCCAGACGCCACAGTTTGCTGATCGACTCAAACCATGCAAAAGTACGGTTCATCTGCAGCAAAGTACGGTGCAGGCGTACCACATCATACTGGCCGGTTTTATCACTCAGATCGTTGAGAAAGGCTTCAGACAGCCCGCGCAGCGCATCGTTAAGCTTATACAGCCGTGCGCACAGGGTCAGAATTTCTTCGGGCAGGCACCCCATTTCAAAGCGATATTCGCCGTCAATCTGATCTTTTGGCAGGTACAGCGCCAGCATTGCCGACAGAATCTGCAACTGCTCACGAATCTCTTCGCAGTGACCTTTCAACCGCTCGGGATTAGCCAGCGGCGGCGGCGATTTAGGACGAAACTGCGCCATACACTGCTCGACCAGCCGCACAAACAGATCAAGTTGCAGGCTGGTCCAGCCTGCGGTGATCTCAGCGCTCATCTCCAGCGCGTCGCGCGCCACTTCCGGCAGGTGATGCCCTTCGTCCAGTACCAGCAGCAAGTTTTTCGCTGGCGGCAGCACGGATTCATTCTCCAGTGCCGCCATCACCAGCGCATGGTTAGCGACCACCACGTCGGCATTTTCAATTTCACGCCGGGCGACAAAAAACGGGCATTCACGATACCAGTGACAATTGTGTCCGAGACAGTTGGCTTTATCGGTACTCAGCCGCTGCCACAGCGAGTCTTCAATTGCATCATGGCTGTGATCGCGCAAACCATCCCACTGATGGCGATCGAGGGATTTTTGCAAAGTGGCACAAATCGCCCGCTCATCTTTACTGGCGGTCAAATCATCATCCAGAAACAGCAGCAGATCCCCTTGCTGATCCTGATCCGCCGCCAGCGCGGATAAATTACGTGGGCAGACGTAACGGCCACGTCCAAAAGCAGCGGTAAATTTAAGATCGGGAATGATCTTTTTCAGCAGCGGTAAATCTTTGCTGAAAATCTGATCCTGCAACGCCACATTAGCGGTGCTGACCACCAGCGGTTTCTCTTGCGCACGGCTAACCGCAATGCCAGGTATCAGATAGGACAGCGTCTTGCCAACGCCGGTTGGCGCTTCGATCGCCAGATGTCTTCCCTCATCGCCAGCCAGCGTTTTCGCCACTTCGGCAATCATCTGGCGCTGCGGTGCGCGGGGAATAAAGTCAGGAACCTGCTGTTGCAGGGCTTTATACCACTGACCAATTTGCGCTTTAAGCGCGGAGGTAAGCATTTAGTTTTCGTTCTGTTTTATATCAATAAGTTGTAAAGGAAGTAGCTTATATTATGCACAACAATTAATCATAAAACACAACAGTGCACTACGGGGAATCGAGCCGGTCCGGCCTTTTATTGCCGCTGAGTTTACCATATGCGAGAAGCATTCCAAATTCAGCCGCTTTTAATTTTCATCGCCAGTCACTCGTGCTTCACTCTAAGTACATGGAATGAATATCGTGCAAAAAATCGCCGGAACAACAGGACAACCTTAAGGATATCGGGTAAATTATGAACAGACTCAGACACACCAACATCACCAGAGGCGCGTTTAATGACTCTGGTGAACATCACACCGGAGGTGATGCAATGCAAACGAGATTAGAAAAACTCGAAAATGATGTACAGGCCATAAAAACCGACGTGGCGGTGATTAAAGCCAGCTACGCCAGCAAAGCCGATGTCAGCGCTATCAAGGGCGATATCAGCGACGCCAAAACCCGCATTATTCTGTGGGTAGTCAGCGCAGTGTTTTTCGCCCAGCTGCTTCCTCCCCTGATTCAGGGGCTGAACGCCTGAAAAGCGGTTAGTCGCTTGCCTAAACAGACCGCAGCCTGATTGCCGACGTAACGCCCATAGTTTTCTATGGGTTGATAACCGTGACGCAGATAAAAACTGACGGCACGTTGGTTGATGCGCCGAGTTTCCAGCCAGATTTGTTGATACCCGCAGCCGCGTGCTTCGCTCTCGAGAAATAGCAGAAGTGCTGATCCGATTCCGCGCGATGACGCTGACGCATACATCCGTTTTAGTTCTGCCACCTCAGCAGAAAGCGGCCTGAAGGCTCCGCAACCCAGCGTCGCTCCATGGTGATCGCGGGCTACGGCAAAACAGGCGCGAGGATGCCGCAGGTCATGCGGATTAAATGAGCTGCCACCACTGTCGCCAGTTATCTGCTGTAGCGTGGCAGAGAGCTGCGCCATCAATAATTGCGCCTCTGCCGAATCTTCCGGCTCGCGCGCAACGGTTATAACAGCCTCACACTGCGTCATGCGACTGACCGAGGAACTTATACATCACCGTGGTCGCATCAAATCCCCCTTCCGTCGAGCGAGCAAAGAAAGGAATTGCACCCGCCACTCGCCAGCCCAGTGAGAGATAGAGCTGTTCCGCCACGCCACCACTGCGCGTATCCAGCACCATCAGGCTGCGTCTAGCCTGCATGACGATTCGTTCAGCCTGCAACATTAGCTGGCGCGCAATGCCCTGCCGCCGCGCAGCGGAATGAACCAGCAGCTTACTGATCTCTGCACGATGCGCACCGTTAGGCATCATTGCCAGCACCACAATAAGGGTGGCGACAATTTTACCCTGCTGTCGGGCCACCAGCAGCTGTTTATCCCCGCAGGCGATGCTGTAAACCACATCCTGCCAAAAACGGGCAATCGGCGCGGTATCTGTGGCATCGATAAAACCAACGCTGGCTCCCTGCGCCACGCAGTCGCTCAAAACCTCACACAGGGCAGCATGTTCCTGCTGCGCCTGTTCAGCGCTCAGTGTTTCATAGTCAATCATGGGCGACATACCACCAGTGCATAATGTGCTGCCGTTTCCGGCGCGTGAAAAGATGAGCGACCGAACAGATGAAAACGCAGGCAATCCCCGGCGGTCAACCGCCAGTGCTGCTGGTTCATCGCGATCTCAAGTACGCCATCAAGCAGCCAGATATGCTGTTCCAGCCCCGCAACCGGCGGAATGTCGTACTCGATGCGTGCGCCCGCTCGCAATTTTCCTTCAACCAGCTCGGCACGGTAGCCGCTGGCCGGTGGCGATAAACTCCGCCGCTCAAATCCATTTTCTTCATCAACCCACACCGTTTGCTGCGCCGGTTGCAGATGTTGTGCGACATTCTCTTCGACTTCACTCAGCAGACGCGACATTGTCAGGCCATAAGCAGCGCAAAGTTTATTCAACAGTGAAGCGGTCGGGCTGGTTTCGGCCCGCTCAATGCGCGACAGCGACGCCCGGCTGATAGCGGTAATTTCCGCCAGCTCATCCAGTGACCAGCCTTGTGCCAGCCGCAGTTCTGCCAGCCGCTGCGCCAGCCGGTATTCGGTGCTGATTGCCTGATTCATTATTTTCTCATATTTGGGAATAAATCTCACAAATGAGAATAGACCTGAAATTCAATTCAGGTCAATCTGTACAACCAAATAATAGTTGTACAAGTTAACGAGTCGAGCTAACGTTAGTAAGTAGATGTACCAGAAAGAGGAAAAGAATGGCCGTATATAGCATCGGTGAAGTGGCTGAACGCTGCGGAATTAATCCGGTAACCTTGCGCGCATGGCAACGTCGCTACGGTTTGCTGAAACCCCAGCGCTCGGAAGGGGGCCATCGTCAGTTTGATGACGAGGATATCCAGCGCATTGACGAAATCAAACGCTGGGTCGACAGCGGCGTGCCGGTTGGCAAAGTTAAAGCACTGCTGGAAGGTGAAAAAGTTCACCTTAACGACGGCTGGACAATGTTACAGGATGAACTGATGGGCGTATTGCGTACCGTCAGACCAGCGAAATTACGCGTCAAGATTGCCGCAATGGGCAAGGAAAACCCGGCGGACACGCTGATTGATAACGTGATTATTCCGGTACGTCAGCGTCTTGGTCTGGAGCAGAGCACCGCACGTGCCATGAGCAGCCTGCTGGATGGCGCACTGATTGACTACGTTGCTTTCTGCCTGACCGGAGCGCGTAAAAAAGCCGGAAAGGATGCCCTGCTGATTGGCTGGGGCAGCGAAGATCGCACGCGTCTATGGCTCGAAGCCTGGCGTTTATCACAGCAGGGCTGGCGCATTGATGTGTTAGCTGAACCGCTGGAAACGCTGCGACCGGAGCTGTTTCCCGGCCAGTATGTTTTCCTCTGGACCGGAAAAAAACTGAGCCGCGGTCAGCAGGAACAGATCGTGCACTGGCAGGAGCAAGGGTTCTCCATTATGCCGCACGGTAACTGAAGGAGCTGAAACATGACGCAGCAGCATGAGCAACAGGCGACGCTGAATAGTCTGGTGATATTTTACCAGGATATGCAGTCACAACCCCTCAATCAGCTGGCGACGATTTATCATCAGGATATCCTGCTGGTCGATCCGGTCGGCCAGCATCACGGGCTGCAGTCCCTGACCGACTATTTTGCTGCCCTGTTGAAAAATCTGCGTTATTGCCGCTTCGAAATTACCCATCAACACGCTTTCGATCAGGGTGCAATGCTGCTGTGGCGCATGGACTACGCCCACCCGGCGTTACAAAAAGGCGCAGCGCAATCGCTGGAAGGCTGTAGTTATCTGACTTTTCGTGACGCCCGCGTCATCTTCCAGCGCGATTATTATGATCTCGGCGAAATGCTGTATGAAAAAGTACCGCTGCTGGGTAGCGCAATTCGTGCATTAAAAAGAAGGCTGAAACCATGAAAAGGGTTCTGATTACCGGCGCGACTTCAGGAATTGGCTCCCAGCTGGCGCGTGATTACGCCGCGGAAGGCTGGCAGGTGACGGCATGTGGCCGCGACCGTAATAAGCTGGAACAACTGCGTGAACAGGCACCTGATATCAAATTGTGTGAATTCGATATTACTGACCTGGCAGCCACACGTGACGCGCTGGCAGGCAAAAGCGCCGAGCTGGTGATTCTCTGCGCCGGCACCTGCGAATACCTCAATCACGGTATTGTTGAAGCGGAGAAAGTCCATCGGGTGATGAGCACAAATTTCAGCGGGCCAGTTAACTGTCTTGATGCTTTGCTGCCGCAGCTGTCGCCCGGTAGCCGCGTGGCGCTGGTTGGCTCTACCGCCAGTATTGTTGCGCTGCCGCGAGCCGAAGCCTACGGGGCTTCAAAAGCAGCCCTCGCCTACTTCGCCCGTAGTCTGGCACAAGATTTAAATCGTCAACAAATTCATATCTCGCTGGTGTTGCCCGGATTCGTCGACACCCCGCTTACCAAACGTAATGATTTCGCCATGCCGATGATAATCAGCGCGGCACAAGCGTCGAAATTTATTCGTCGTGGCCTGGCTCGCGGTAAACGCGAAGTGGTCTTTCCCCGTCTGTTTGCCCTGATTCTGCATCTGACCTCGCGCTTGCCACAGTCGTGGCAGCGGAAGTTAACCCAGCAGATAGCGAGGTAATTTTGTGAACATCGCCATTATCGGCAGCGGTATTGCCGGGCTTAGCTGCGCCTGGAAGCTGGCAAATCGTGCCAATGTAGAGCTGTTCGAAGCCGAACCGACGCTGGGTGGACACACCGCAACCGTCGATGTCGAGCTGGAGGGCAAGCACTACGCTATCGACACGGGCTTTATTGTTTTTAACGACCGTACATATCCACGCTTTCTCGCGCTGCTGGCAGAACTCGGCATCGAAAGTCAGAACACCGAAATGAGCTTTTCAGTCAGCAATCATCGCAGCGGCCTCGAATATAACGGCCACTCACTCAGCAGTCTGTTTGCTCAGCGCCGCAATCTGTTCAGCCCGGTATTTCTGCGCTTTGTTGCCGATATTCTGCGCTTTAACCGCTGCGGAAAACGCTGGCTGAAACAGCAAAATGAAGATCAAACGCTGGATGATTTCCTTACCAGCCAACGATTCAACCCATTTTTTGCTCAACATTATATTCTACCGATGGGGGCAGCCATCTGGTCCACTTCGCTGGCCGAAATGCGTAATATGCCGCTGTCGCTGTTCCTGCAATTTTTCAGTCATCACGGCTTACTGGATGTGGTTAATCGCCCGCAGTGGTATGTGATTCCAGGCGGCTCACGTCAGTATATTCGCCGTCTGATGGCGTTGCTCGACGGTAAATTAAAACTTCATCTCAACACCCCGGTGCACGCGGTCTGGCGTGATGACCAAGGGGTTACGCTGGAAACCGCCAACGGCCGGCAGCGCTTTGATCAGGTGATTTTCGCCTGTCACAGTGATCAGGCGCTGAAAATATTGCAGGACGCCTCTGCCGAAGAGCACAGCATGCTGAGCGGCGTGCCCTACCGTGACAATGAGGTGGTGCTGCATACCGACGTCAGCCTGCTGCCGAAAAGTCGCCGCGCGTGGGCCAGCTGGAATTATCAGCTTAATGACCGTGAAACGAATAATCCGCTGACCGGGGCCAGCGTCACTTACAATATGAATATCTTGCAGGGTATCGATGCGCCGCACACGTTCTGCGTCTCGCTCAATCCGGTGCAACCGATTGATGAAAGTAAAGTGCTGGGAAGATACCGCTACTCACATCCGCAGTTTGGCGCGCAAAGCCTGGCAGCACAGCAGCAGCGGCTGGTACTGAATGGCCAGCGTCGCAGCTGGTTCTGTGGCGCGTGGAGTTACAACGGTTTTCATGAAGATGGCATTCGCAGCGCGCTGGATGTGGTCGCAGCCATGGAACAGGCCGCGCTGCTATGAACAGCGCCCTGTACTGCGGCCACGTGCGTCATCGCCGCTTTACCCCGGTCGATCATCAGTTCAGCTACAGCATCTATATGCCGCTGATTGATCTCGATGAGCTGCCGCTATTGCCGCAGCTGGGAATCCGTCTCGGCCGTTTTTCTCCGGCATCGTTTTATCATCAGGATTATCTCGGCGGCGGTGATATCAAAACTCGCGCTCAGCAACGCATTGCCGAACTGACCGGTGAACACCTTACCGGCCGGGTGATGCTGTTATGCCAGCTGCGCTACCTTGGCTGCTCGTTTAACCCGGTTAATTTTTACTATCTGTATGACGCCAGCGATCGGCTGCGCTGGATGCTGGCAGAAGTGCGCAATACGCCGTGGAATGAGCGCCATACCTATGCCGTGAAGCCGGACGGCAGTGAAACCACGGAAAAAGTCTTTCATGTCTCACCGTTTAATCCGATCGATATGATCTATCACTGGCGGCTCTCCGCGCCGGGAAAGTCACTTTCTGTGCATATTGAAAACCACCGCGCCGGTCGCGAGTTCGATGCCACGCTGCATCTGCGTCGTCAGGCGTTGACCCGCAAAAATCTGCGCTATCATTTATGGCGATTTCCACTGATGACTGCGCGTACCGCGCTGGCGATTTACTGGCAGGCTTTTAAATTATGGCGCAAAGGTGCGCCAGTGTATGACCATCCGAAGTCGGAGAAAAAATAATGTGCACTTCAGAAGTCAGTATCACGCACGGCAGTAAGCCCGGTAAGAAACACTCTGCCTCACGCCGCGTGATTTTCGCTCTGTTAAGCCAACTGCGTGGTGCCGGCTTGCGCATTTATGATCCGCACCTTGGCGAGCAGTTTTTTGGTGATTCACAGGCCTCATTGCAGGCAGAACTGCAGGTAAAACATACCCGCGCTTATCGCCGGGTGCTGCTCGGCGGCAGCATCGCAGCGGCAGAAAGTTATATGGATGATGACTGGGACACTCCCGATCTCACGGCGGTTATCCAGACGCTGGCGCTGAATATGGCGGTGATGGATAAGATGGAAGCTCGGCTGAGCTGGCTGACTACCCCACTGAACAAGCTGATCCACGGTTTTCGTCGCAACAGCGTGCGCCAGGCAAAACGCAATATTGCCGCCCACTATGATCTTGGCAACGATTTTTACAGCGCCTTTCTCGATCGCTCGATGCAGTACTCCAGCGCGTGGTTTCGCGACACCAGCAGCAACCTTGAGCAGGCTCAGGAAGCCAAACTACGCCGCCTGTGCGTCAAACTGGCACTGCGCCCCGGCGATCATCTGCTGGAAATCGGCACCGGCTGGGGCGCGCTGGCGGAATTTGCTGCGCGCGAGTACGGCTGCCGCGTCACCACCACGACTATTTCGCGTGAGCAATATCAGTTTGCAAAACAGCGCATCGAACAGGCTGGCCTGAGCGACCGCGTGACGGTGCTGTGCGAAGACTATCGCACGTTACAAGGTCAGTACGACAAACTGGTTTCAGTTGAGATGATTGAAGCCGTGGGTCGTCGCTATATCCCGCTGTTTGTCCAGCGCTGTCAGGAGCTGGTAAAGCCGGGGGGCCGTCTGGTATTGCAGGCGATTACCATCAGCGAGGCGCGCTACAGTAGCTACGCCAGAGGCGTCGACTTTATTCAGCGCTATATCTTTCCCGGCGGTTTTTTACCCTCAACCACCCTGCTGCAACAGACGCTCAGTGAAGTGAGTGACTATCAGGTGCAGGACGTATTTGAAATGGGCAATGATTACGCGCGTACGCTGCGCGAGTGGCGTCAGCGATTTGACCATGCCTGGCCAGAGCTGAAAAACAGCCAGTTCGATGAGCGATTCCGCCGTATGTGGCTGTTTTACCTCTGTTATTGCGAAGCAGGCTTTATGGCGCGCACCATCGGCACCGTTCAGCTGACGGCCGCGCGCGCATGACAGCGCGCTGGCGCTTCTGGCTGCTGACCCTCGGCTTTGATGCTTTCTGGGCGCTGGCGGTTGGATTGCGCGAGCGCACCGAATGGATAGCGCTGACAATTGCGGTGCTGGCACTGCTGTTTTCCGCTGGCGGCAGCCGCTGGCAGATAATCAGCCTGATGGCGTTAGGGATCGCGCTCGACAGCCTGTGGCTGGCGCTGGATCTGTTTCAGTTTAACGGCAGCCACTGGTTACCCCTGTGGATGCTGGCGCTATGGCTGGGTTTTGCCTGTTGGTGGCGGCTGGTAATGGCGACACTTAATCTGCCGCTACTCTGGCTGATTCCACTGGGCGCGGTGGGCGGCCCACTGAGCTATTTTATCGGCGAACAACTGGGCGCTATGGAGCTTCAGCATGCGCCATCACTGGTTTATCCGCTGCTGGCCTGCGGTTGGGCGATCTATTTACCGGTTGCCCGCTGGATTCTGCGAGCGAAAGATAAATCCATCACCGCTGACGACTAGCCTGATATTCGTCACAATCCGACCGGAGGTAAACAGAATGTGGAAAGCGCTTTGTCTGGGAATGTGTCTGTTAGTCAGCGGCTGCGGCACCAGCATCGATGAATATCAGTCGGCCACGCCGAAAATCGATATTTTCCAGTATTTCAATGGTCAGAGTCGCGCCTGGGGAATGGTGCAGGATTTTAGCGGTAAACAGATACGCCGTTTTGAAGTGACTATTCGCGGCGAAGTGCTGGGTGAAACCCTGACTCTGCATGAGCAGTTTGTCTATGATGACGGTGAAAAGCAGACTCGCGTCTGGCAGATTCGTCGTCAGCAAGATGGCAGCTATGTTGGCACAGCGAACGATATTATTGGTACCGCAATTGGACATGCAGCGGGTAACGCCTTTAACTGGCGCTACAAGATGGAGGTTAAAACCGATTCATCCAGCTACCGCCTCGACTTTGACGACTGGATTTATCAGCAGGATGCGCAGCATTTGCTGAACGTCACCTCAATGAAAAAATTCGGCATTGAAGTGGCCCGGGTAACGATATTCTTTAATAAAGAGGACGCCGCCGGGCAATAAAAGCCTTTAATCGTCTATGATGCGAGGGCAGATCGCGTTATGATCTGCCCTCTTTTTTATGATTAAGGCACTGCAATGAACCTGAAAAAAACCGCAATTATTTCTGGCTTCCTGGTGATGGCGATTGGCGGCGTCGGCGGCCTGATGCTGGTGGGTTATGCCATTATTTTGCATGCCTCTTAAGCCGCTGCAATAATCGCTCAAACAGCCTGTCGGTGATAATGGCCAGCAGCGCCACCAGAATCGCCCCCTGAATAATATAAGCGGTATTAAAACCGCTCAGACCGATAATCACCGGCGTACCGAGCGTTTTCGCCCCCACCGTTGAAGCAATTGCCGCCGTACCGATATTAATGATCACCGAGGTTCGAATACCGGCGAGGATCACCGGTGACGCCAGCGGCAACTCCACTTTATACAGAATCTGCCACGCACTCATGCCGACCCCTTCAGCAATTTCACGCGCACTGGCAGGCACCGCTGAGATCCCGGCTAACGTGCCCTGTAAGATCGGCAATAAGCCATACAGCAGCAGCGCAATCACCGCCGGACGTTCGCCAAAGCCGATAACCGGCACCGCAATCGCCAGTACCGCGACCGGCGGAAAGGTTTGTCCGGCGGCGACCAGCGTTTCGACGATTGAGCGAAACTCGCGCCCGGCACCGCGCGTCACCAGTATACCCGCGCCGACGCCGATCAAGGTTGCCAGCAGGCTGGAAATTGCCACCAGCTGAATGTGCGCCAGCGCCAGCTGCGCAAAACTTTCCTGCTGATACAGCGGACGCTCCAGCTGTGGAAACCAGTGGGCAAACAGCGCGCCGCTGTGGGGTAGCGCCCACAGCAATGCGACAAACAGCAGCAGCAGCCAGCACAACGGATCGCGTAGCCAGCGCATCATAATTTCTCCCGCTGATGCAGCAAATCGGAAAAATACAGCACGCCCAGCGGTTTCTGCTGCCCGTCGACTACCGGCAGTTTGTCGGTCTGGCGCGCAATAAACTGCGAAAGAGCCTCCCGCAGCGTCGTATCCGCAGCGATCGGTTCATCCTCCTGCCATTCACCGCGTCGCGCCGTTGAACCCGCATTGCCGAGTGATAACAAGCGTACGCCCAGCTCACTGCGGCCAAAGAAATCACGTACAAACTGGTTTGCCGGCCGCGTCAGCAGCTCCACCGGTTTACCCTGCTGAACCACCCTGCCGCCATCCATCAGCACAATTTTGTCCGCCAGCGCCAGCGCTTCATCAATATCATGAGTGACCAGCACAATAGTACGCCCCGACAGCTGATGAATACGAATAATCTCCTGCTGCAAGGCACCGCGTGTGACGGGATCAAGCGCACCGAAAGGCTCATCCATCAATAACACTTCCGGGTCGGCGGCCAGCGCACGCGCCACGCCAACCCGCTGCTGCTGACCGCCCGAAAGCTGATGCGGATAACGATGGCGAAGCTCGTCATCCAGATTAAGTAATGCCAGCAGTTCAGCCACACGCTGCTGCACCCGCGCTTTCGGCCAGTTCAGCAGCGCCGGAACGGTGGCGATATTTTTCTCCACCGTCCAGTGCGGAAACAGGCCGATAGACTGGATCGCGTAGCCCATGCGCCGCCGTAACACCTGCGGATTAAACCGGCGAATCTCTTCACCAGCAAAACGGATGGTGCCTTCATCATGTTCAATTAGGCGATTGATCATTTTCAGCGTGGTCGATTTACCAGAACCGGACGTGCCAATCAGTACGGTAAATTCGCCGGCGGCAATATTCAGGGTTAAGTCACTGATCGCCGCCTTGCCGTCAAAGTATTTAGTTACCTGATTAAAGTTGATCATCGGCGATCGCTCTCCAGCAACGAAATAATAAATTTAAACAGCGTGTCTACCACCACCGCCAGAGCGATCACCGGGATCACGCCGAGCAGAACCAGCTCCAGTGCACTACTCAGTAAGCCCTGAAAAATAATCGCGCCAAAGCCACCGGCACCAATCAGTGCGGCGATCACTGCCATTCCCACCGTTTGTACGGCGACAACCCGTAAGCCACTTAACATCACCGGCAGTGCCAGCGGCACCTCGGCATGCCAGAACACCTGCCTTCGCGTCATGCCCATGCCGTACGCGGTTTCAATCACCCCAGCCGGAACCTGCTGCAAGCCCGCGACCACGCTGCGCACCAGCGGTAACAGTGCATAAAGCACCAGCGCAATTAATGCCGGAGCCATCCCGATACCGCTGATGCCCCAGCGACTTAGCAGCGGAAAAGCGTTGGCCAGCCCCGCCAGCGGAGCAATTAACAGGCCAAACAGGGCCACCGACGGCACGGTCTGAATAATATTCAGCAGTGAAAATACCGCCGACTGGCAGCGTGGCTGGCGATAGCAGATCAGTCCGAGCGGAATGCCCAGCAGCAATGCCGGCAGCAGAGTGCTGAACAGCAGAAGCAGATGACGCGACAGCGCCTGATCGAACACCTCCTGACGATTGCTGTACTCTTTCAGCAACGCCAGCTGATCGAGCTGTCCGAGCGCCAGCAGCAGGATCACCGGGAGCCACATCTGCGCATTCAGCAGCAGGCGCCAGAAAGCGCTGCGGATAACACGTGATAGCGCATCGGCGGTAATCAGCAGGCAGAGTGCCGCCGCCAACCACAACCCGCTGCCAAACGCGGTGCGCGCCAGCGGGCTGCCCTGCTGCGCCAGCGCGGTGGCTTCACGGCCACTGAGTGCCAGCATCAGGGTCAGTAACAGCTCGCTGCATATGACTATTAAGGCCAGATTTAGCCGGCTTACCGGCCACCATGCACACAGCAGCAACAGCGCAACCGGCAACAGCAGCAATCTGTCACTGCCTTGCAGCAGCGACCAGAGCGCCAGCGGTTCGCCAGAAACCAGACGGTTGGGGGCATAAGTCAAAAATGGCAAGGCCGCAAGGGCAAGGCCCAGCAGCAGCGCCAGCGTCAGAAGTACGCGATTGTGTAGTTTAATTGGCAAAATTTCCCCGTTTTGCCGGAAAAGCAGCGCTCGCCCGGCTCAGGTTGCGAAATGGACTTACAGCAGATTCTTCTGTTTGAGATAGTCCGCTGCGACAGTTTTTGCATCCTGCCCTTCAACGGCAATCTTCGCGTTCAACTGTTGCAACGTTTTTTCATCCAGTGAAGCAAACACCGGCTGTAACCATGTGCCGATATCCGGATACTGTTTCAATACTGCATCGCGGATCACCGGCGCTGGCGCATAGATTGGCTGTACGCCTTTCGGATCGCTCAAGGTTTGCAATGCCAGTGCGGCCACCGGGCCGTCGGTGCCATACGCCATGGCGGCATTGACGCCGGACGTTTGCTGCGCCGCGGCTTTAATCGTTACCGCCGTATCGCCACCGGCCAGCGACAACAGCTGGTCCTGCTTCAGCTGGAAACCATAGGCTTTCTGGAACGCCGGCAGCGCATCCGCCCGTTCAATAAACTCTGCCGACGCCGCCAGCTTGAACTCGCCCCCCTGTTTCAGATAGCGGCTGAGATCCTCCAACGAATTCAGCTTATTCTTCTGCGCCACGTCGCTGCGCACTGCAATTGTCCAGGTATTGTTCGCCGGTGCCGGTGTTAACCACGTCAGCTGATTTTTTTGCTGGTCGAGTTTCTTGACCTTTTCATAACCTGCTGCGGCATTTTTCCGCGCCGCATCCTGTTCATCGTTAAAGAAGAATGCGCCATTGCCGGTATATTCCGGATAGATATCCAGTTCACCAGCGATAATCGCCCCGCGCACCACCTGCGTATTGCCAAGCTGAACTTTATTGACGGTTTTTACCCCATGTTTATCCAGCACCTGCAAAATGATATTTCCCAGCAGTGAACCTTCGGTGTCAATTTTCGAGCCGACGCGCACCGCATCGGCAGCGGACGCGCTGGCCACCAGCGTCATCAGCGCGGTTAATCCCAACAGGCCGCTACGCAATATATTGAAAGCCATCTTTATTTATCCTTTTTTCCATGAGACAGACGGTAGCCGAAGCAGGCTATAAAAGCGTAGCGCAAACTTGTCTCTACGACTTGCAGGAAGGGCTAATTTTACTGACGCGATTGCTGCCCCCTCCTGGATAGCAGCAAGACAATTTGCAAGGTTCAATTGGCTATCACATATAACCAGATAGAATTTAATCTGCGCAGATGGCTGGGTATGCTATTGATTCAATTCTAATAATGCGTTCACAACATCATGTCTGAAATTACATCTTCGGCGCACGTCGCGTCGGTTGGCGAAGTGCCGTCTGGCAAGGCGGAAATAATACGTAGTGCAGCTGACGTCTCGCAGCTGGTCAATAACAGCACTCAGGCGCGCAGCAATGCGCGCATCGTGATTGGAATTGCACTGGGCGGCGTATTTCTCGATGCCTACGATCTTGGCGCGCTGGCATTTGGTATCAAAGACGTCACCCGCGAATTTAATCTTTCCCCGGCTGGCACCGGCATGGTGGCTTCGGCTATCACCTTTGGTGCCATTGTCGGCGCGCTGATTGGCGGTTATCTCACCGACAAAATTGGTCGTTATCGGGTCTTTATGGCCGATATGTTCTTCTTTGTCATCGCGGCACTGGCTTGCGCCTTTGCACCTAACGAGTACGTACTCGCAGGCGCGCGCTTTGTGATGGGGCTGGGGGTCGGCATCGATCTGCCGGTAGCAATGGCCTTTCTGGCAGAATTTTCCCGTCTGAAAGGGCGCGGTAATAAAGCTGCCAGCATTGCCATGTGGTGCCCGACCTGGTACGCCGCCATCAGTATCTCTTACCTGCTGGTACTGCTGCTGTATGGGATCTTGCCAGAAAGCCATACCGACTGGCTGTGGCGGCTGATTTTAGGTTTTGGTGCCGTTCCGGCACTGATTATTATCGCCATTCGCAGTCGCTATATGAGCGAGTCACCGATTTGGGCAGCGAATCAGGGAAATCTGCAAGGCGCAGCGCAAATACTTCGCAGCTCCTATGGTATCAATGCTGAAGTGGCCAACGATGCCGATCTGACGCCAGCCAAACCGCCACGCCGCGCCAGCTGGCGAAATTATGGTGAACTGCTGAAGGGAGTTTATCTCAGGCGCACAATACTGGCGACGGTGATTTCGGTCGCCTCTTCTTTTGCGTATAACGCGGTCGCGTTTGGCCTGCCGGTGATTATCTCCAGCTTTTTTGCCCAGTCGATGCTGACCACCATTCTGGTATCGCTGGTGCTGAACCTGCTGTTTGCCTTTGTTGGCGGCGTGCTGGCGGTGCGGCTGGTTCCGCGCTTTGGCGCGTGGAAAATGACGGTGCTGGGTTACGCTTTCCAACTGGTCGCACTGATCGGGCTGGCGGTAATTGGCCGACCGGAAGGGGGACAGGAAGCCGCACTGGCGATCGCTATGCTGGCAATTTTCTTGCTCGGTCAGGGCTTTGGCCCCGGTTCGCATACCATGACCTACGCTTCTCTTAGCTATCCGACTTCCCTGCGCGGCGTCGGTGTCGGTTTCAATCAAACGCTGATGCGCGCCAGTTCGACACTGTCGCTGTTTCTGTTCCCGCTGCTGGCGGCAACGCTGGATACCGGCGTGTTCTGGGTGATAGCAGTCGCACCACTGGCAGGCTTGCTGGCGCTGCTGCTGATTCGCTGGGAACCATCAGGTTACGATGTGGATGCGGAGGATTTTGCTGATTAATCACGTCTGGCCGGGCTTCACCCGGCCATTGCTTGCGAAGCTGACAGCGTCAGGTTTGGCGGGTAAAGCGCTTTAGCTGCTCAGGAATGCGTGCAAAAGTGTGTAGAAACCACGGCGTAAACGCCAGCGGATCGCGCGCGATCTCCTGGCTAACCGCTGCGATATCAGCATAACGCCAGTCATCGGCCTCTTGCGGATTCAGACGTGGCAGATCGTCACTGATAGCAAAATAGACATGGCCGTACTCATGTTCGGTCAGTCCATTACTCATCGGCAGGTTATAGCTCAGCTCAAACATTGGCGTCAACGTCAGGCGCAGCCCCATCTCTTCAAACAGGCGTCGCTCAGCGGCGTGTTGAGTGGATTCCTGCGGATAAGGATGACCACAGCAGGTGTTGCTCCACAGCCCGCCGCAGTGATATTTATCACTGGCGCGCTGCTGCAGTAAAAGCTGATGTTTGGAATTAAACACGTATATCGTCACCGCGCGATGCAGTAAGCCTTTTTCGTGTACTTCCAGCTTTTCCATTCTGCCGGTTGGCCGATCGAGGTGATCGACCAGGATAACTTCAATCGCGGACATGACGACTCCTTAAGACTAATCTCACTATTCTGGCATATCCTTCGCCATATTTTCCGCACAAAATCGTTCAGACTTATGTCAAATAGCATCAATAAATCAAGGCAGGGATTATTCCACCTGAAAAACGCGCAAAGGGTTTGTTACCGGCGCGAAGCGCCGTTAGCTGTCCGTCTCCACCACCTGCTGGCGCGGGCGGAAGATATGGCCGGAACCGTACTGTAACAGACGCGCCACCAGCTGATAACCGCCATTTTCGTCGGCCTGAGCAAACTCGCGCTCGGCAGTGGTCACCGGGCTGGCCCACAGTAGATTAACCTTCTCACCCTCGCGCTTTGGCAGCGGGAATTGCCCCTCATCACGCGCCAGTGCGCCTGACAAAATAAAGCCCTCAAAACCAACCGGTGCCACCGACGATTCCAGCGTATGGCCTTCACCAATCCAACTTAGTCTGGCCCACGGCAGATGGGCGAAACCGGCCAGCGCACTGGCCATCTGCACCGCGTTATCTTCTGTCATCACGTCGGCATCAATCGCCATCGCCAGTTCAGTGCGGCGATACTGCGGCGACAGATCTTCATACAGGAAATCGACCCACGGCATCGGCCTGATGCTCATGCCGAGGGTCAGGAAATACCAGACGCCCTGATGATAGTGCTGAGAAATCGCCATCGGCGGCCAGTTACCCTGGTCGATGGCGTAATATTTCAGTGACTCGCCATACTGCGCGGCATAACACTGCAGCATCTCGTGCTGCATTGGCTCCCACAGATGACCGTCATGCCAGTCGCGCCAGAACAGGCGATGTTGCCCGGCGAGTGCATAATATTCATTGGTGGACGCTGAACCCAGCGGTGCGGTCAGGCGGTTCGGTTTAATACAACCCGCCGAAAAACTGACCTGCCGATCCTGATACAGGCTCCAGCCCGGAATCACCGCCAGCAGCTGTCCCTGATACCACACCGCGGCACCGTCGTCGGTCGGCTCCCAGATAATCTGAATACCGGCAGCATCAAGCGGCGGTTCAGCCTCCAGCGTACGGCAATATTCGGCACTGAGCAGCGGCGCAACGCCCTGCTCCATCGCCTGACGATCCTCCTGCTGAGGTGCCGGTAACAGATTGCGTAACCAGCAGCCGCGCACGGCATACTGTGAGCGAAAAGGCTCAGCAGGCCAGATATAGAAATAGGCAGCACGCTCATCCTGTTCGATGACGGCGGTAAGCGTTTGTTGCTGATTAGCGATCTCAGCAATCAGATGCGACTGTGTCATAAAGCCTCAACGTAGCGTGGAGGAATCCTTTTTCCCCGAGAATAGAGCAGGATCGCCTGCCGCGCCACGTCAGCACAAGGGTAAAACTCTCAAATGATGAAATGCCCAATTAAAAAATTTTGGCAGTGATAAATTTTGCCGCGCGTTTTTCGGTTGCTTTATTATGTGTGATGCTGACTGGGTACTGTTATTTAAAAGATTAACCAGCTGTAGTAAATACAACCCTGTATATTTTAACCACATAGCATAATTATTCTTGAAATAATCATGATATTTCTAACACAGGAGTCATATCTTATTATTGACATTGAATGTCACTCGAGTATACAAATTACCATTCAGCGCTCAAAAATAACAACGTGAATTCGTTGCTTAATAAGTTAATGTAACCAATATCAGTTATCAATGTATAAACAGTTGGCGATAATCGACCCAGCATAGTCAGTACGGCATTAACCTTAACAGTCGCGGCGGTTCCTGGCCCGGTTAGTATTTCATCCATGAAGTTTATTTAAAAACATCTGCGTATTATGATAAGGAAATCATGAAATCCATATATAATGCATCAAAATTATCGAGAACCATTATATCATTCGTTGTTCTACTACTGACACTCGCTGTTTTTAAAAACTTAAAGCTTATAGAAAACACACTTATTAATATCCCCTGCCAGTACACCCGCATCCTTCTTGTGTTAATTATTCCCTTAGGAATAATTAAGCTTCTTGAGCTATTTTATTTCGTTATTCACTGGTTTATTAAAACATGGAAAGAGAATGGACGCGGCTGAAAAGGCATGGGGGATATCCCCCCATGCCTGCTAATCACTACAGGTAGGTGAATTCCGCCTCTTCGGTATCAGCAGAATCCAGCCCAATCATCACGCTGAATTTACCCGGCTCGGCAACCTGCTGCAGTCGCGCATTCCAGAACTTAAGCGCATCAACGTCAATCGGGAAGGTGACGGTTTGTGACTCGCCAGCTTTCAGCATAATTCGCTTGAAGCCTTTCAGTTCTTTAACCGGACGACTGATGCTGGCAACCTGATCGCGCAGGTACATCTGTACCACCGTTGCGCCATCGCGCTTGCCGGTATTAGTGACGGTAACACTGGCGTTGACCGTGCCATCACGCGGCATCGTGTCAGCAGACAGGGTTACTGGCGATACCTTGAAGCTGGTATAGCTGAGACCATAACCAAACGGGAACAGCGGACCGTTGGCAGCGTCATAATAATGGGAGGTATATTTGTTCGGTTTCTCAAAGTTGTAAGGACGCCCGGTGTTCAGATGATTGTAGTAAATCGGAATCTGACCGACAGAACGCGGGAAGGACATTGGCAATTTACCCGACGGGTTATAATCTCCGAACAACACATCGGCAATCGCATTCCCACCTTCAGTGCCGCTGAACCAGGTTTCCAGTATTGCATCAGCCTGCTGCTGCTCTTTAACCAGCGCCAGTGGGCGACCGTTCATCAGTACGATCACTAACGGCTTGCCGGTCGCTTTCAGCGCGTCCAGCAACTTCACCTGGCTTGGCGGAATCGTGATATCACTACGGCTGGAGGCTTCATGCGCCATACCACGCGCTTCACCGACCGCGGCAACGACCACATCAGCCTGCTTCGCCGCGGCAACCGCTTCGTCCAGCATCTGTTGTGCGCTGCGTGTATCTTTGTTAACCGCATTTTCATACAGGTTCAGGAAGTCCTGAATGCCTTTGTTGTCGGTCACGTTAGCGCCTTTGGCATACAGTATTGTCGCTTTACCGTCAGTGGCATTTTTCATCCCCTGCAACAGCGTCACCGCCTGCCCGGAAACTGCCGCCGCCGACCAGCTGCCAATAATGTCATTCTGGCTGTCAGCCAGCGGCCCGACCAGCGCAATGGTGCCGCTTTTTTTCAGCGGCAGCGTTTCCAGCCGATTTTTCAGCAGCACCATGCTCTTACGTGCCACATCGCGTGCTTCGGCACGATGCAGGCGGCTTTCAGCATTGGTATCCTGTGGGTCACTCTCTTTCGCCCCTAAATGACTGTAGGGATCGTTGAACAGACCCATATCGTATTTCACATTCAGCACGTGGCGCGTGGCGTCGTCAATTTCCTGCTCGCTGACCTCGCCGCGCTTCACCAGCCCCGGTAAATACTTGCTGTAATACTCATCGTTCATGCTCATGTTAACGCCGGATTTCAGCGCCAGCCGCACCGCATCTTCAGGATCGCTGGCCACGCCATGTTTGATCAGCTCTTTGATCGCCCCGTGGTCGCTGATGGTAATCCCTTTGAATTTCCAGTCATCGCGCAGAATATCTTTTAGCAGCCAGCTGTCGGCAGTGGCCGGCACGCCGTTTAGCGAGTTCAGCGACACCATGACGCCGCCGCTACCGGCATCCAGCGCGGCTTTGTACGGTGGCAAATAGTCCTGCAACAGGCGCTGCGGGCTCATATCCACGGTATTGTAATCGCGCCCCCCTTCCACTGCGCCATAGGCGGCATAGTGTTTCACGCTGGTCATCACCGAGTGACGATCTGCCGCGCTTTTACCCTGCATCGACTCCACCAGCGTGCGGCCCATTTCAGCGGTGAGGTAAGTATCTTCACCAAAACCTTCCGATACCCTGCCCCAACGCGGCTCACGGGTGACATCCACCATCGGTGCCCAGGTCATATTCAGGCCATCGTCAGCGGCTTCATAAGCCGAAATACGTCCGACATCGGCTAACGCATCCAGATCCCAGCTGGCAGCCAGCCCTAACGGGATCGGAAACGCGGTGCGCTGACCGTGAATCACATCATAAGCGAAGAACAGCGGTATTTTCAGACGGCTGAGTTGCATCGCCTGATCCTGCATCGCGCGAATATCCTGACGGGTGACGGTATTAAAAATCGCCCCGACCTGCTGCTGCTGGATCATGTCACGGATCACCTCTTTGGTGTTTTCCGGACCGACGGTGATCAGTCGTAGCTGACCGATTTTCTCGTCGAGCGTCATTTTTTTCAGCAGGTCGCTGACAAAGGCATCACGGGCTTGCGGGGTCAACGGATGTTGCGCCGGTTGAACATCGGCAAAGGCTGGCTGCATCGCCAGCGTGACAGCAAGGCTGACAGAGTAAATCCATTTCATCAGATTGGCATCTCACAAGTAACTGCGCGGTAACGATTTATTGCGTAACTGAGCAACAAGGATGGCAGCAGTTTGCCACAATCTGGCGACTGATACCCGACAACAACTTATCGCAATGATAAAACCAGCAAAAAAATCACGGTTCACTCAATGCTAGCGGCAGAATGTTTTTTTTGCGATAGCTTAACCGCGATTAAACCACAGCGATTTCTTCCTTTACAGGCGAGCTAAGGCCGCTTATAGTCCGGCAAAATTTTCCTGGAGAACCCCATTGGACAGTCAAAGTAGTCGATTAACCTCCACGGCAAAATAACCTATCCCCGATACGTTACTTGCCGTACATCACGGCGGGTAGTGTCATCACTCCAGCGTTATCGCTGATGCATCCCGTTTTTATCCGCATATTTCCGGGCAGGATTTGCCCTGAATAAAGGTGCATTATGCGTTTTATCTTATCGCTGATTAACTCAGCTCTGAATGTGCCCAGCCATAGCCTGTTTCCTCCGGGGCGTAGCTGCTGAAAACTCGCTGATTATTCAGCTCTTTCAGATGCGTTTTACGCATAACAGTTTCCCCTGCCCGCCGTGATGGCGCGCAAAAAGTGAGTAATTATCATGGCATGGTCCCCATTTATCGTGCATCTGGCGCTGGCAGTTTTGCTCGGCGCAGTGATCGGCGCTGAGCGCCAGTGGCGTCAACGGATGGCTGGCCTGCGCACCAATGCGCTGGTCGCCACCGGGGCGGCAATTTTTATTTTAAGTTCTGCCAGCACTTCACCGGACAGTCCGGGACGAATTGCGGCGCAAGTGGTTTCCGGCATTGGTTTTTTAGGTGCTGGCGTGATTATGCGCCAGGGTTTGAATATCAGCGGCCTGAACACCGCTGCGACTCTGTGGTGTTCTGCGGCAGTGGGCGTGCTTTGCGGCCTGGGTCAATTTGCCAACGCCACCGCCGCCACGCTGGTGTTACTCTGCGCCAATATCCTGCTGCGCGAAGCCGCACAGCGTATTAATCTGCAACCAAAAGCGCCAGAAGTGGATACCGAGCAGTGCTATCGTATCCAGATAACCTGCGGCGCCGAAGATGAAATTCTGGTCCGTACGCTGATTCTGCAGGCGCTGAACGGGGTGGCATTACGTCTGCAATCGTTGTGCAGCGCCGATATTGATCGCCCAGGCCAGCTGGAAGTTTGCGCCGATATCTTCGGATTCCCCCATGCGCAGCGCGAACTGGAAAATATTGTTTGCCGTATCAGTCTGGAAAAAAGCGTCAGCGCCGTCCACTGGCGTATTGCCGACGCAACGTCCTGATCGCTGAGTATTATCGCGGTGGTGTGAATTTCACCACCGTGATAATGCGGGTTGCGCTACAGTATTGGCGTGACACAAAAAAGGACAATGGATATGCACACCTCAGAAAAATCAGCCAATAAATCTCTGCTCGCCGAATTTGCCCGTATCGTCGGTCATCAGCACCTACTTACCGATCCACGTAAAACCGAACGCTACCGCAAAGGCTTCCGCTCCGGCGAGGGCGATGCGCTGGCGGTTATTTTTCCCGGCAGCCTGTCAGCGTTATGGCAGGTACTGAAAGCCGCCGTTGACGCCGATAAAATTATTCTGATGCAGGCAGCCAACACCGGCCTGACGGAAGGTTCAACGCCGCAGGGCAACGATTATCAGCGTGATATCGTGATCATCAGCACCTTACGCATGGATAAGATCCAGTTAATTGATGGCGGCAAACAGGTACTGGCGTTTCCTGGCAGCACGCTTTATCAGCTGGAAAAAGTGCTGAAACCTTTGGGACGAGAACCCCATTCGGTCATTGGTTCCTCCTGCATCGGCGCGTCAGTTATGGGCGGCATCTGTAATAATTCCGGTGGATCGCTGGTAAAACGCGGTCCGGCCTATACCGAGATGGCGCTGTATGCCCGTATCAACGATAAAGGTCAGTTACAGCTGGTCAATCATCTGGGGATCAATCTTGGCAGCTCACCGGAGCAGATTCTCGGCAAACTCGATGATGAAAACTGGCGTGCCAGTGATGTGTTAAATGACCATCGCCACGCGTCCGACAGTGATTATGCTGAACGGGTACGTGACGTCGAAGCCGATACCCCTTCCCGTTTTAACGCCGATGAGCGTCGCCTGTTTGAAGCCTCCGGCTGCGCCGGTAAGCTGGCGGTATTTGCCGTGCGGCTTGATACCTTTGTTGCCGAAAGCGCGCAGCAGGTATTTTATATCGGCACTAATCACACCGCGGTACTGGATGATCTGCGTCGTCATATGCTGGCTAACTTCAAAAATCTGCCGGTCGCCGGTGAATATATGCATCGGGATATTTTCGATATCGCCGAAGTGTACGGTAAAGATACCTTTGTGATGATCGATAAGCTCGGCACCGATAAGATGCCGCTGTTTTTCACCCTTAAAGGCCGCGCCGATGCGCTGCTGAATCGCCTGAGCTTCCTCAAGCCAAATGCCAGCGATCGCCTGTTGCAAAAAGTCAGCTCATGGCTGCCTTCCCACCTGCCGAAACGGCTGAAGCAGTATCGTGATCGCTTTGAGCACCATCTGATGCTGAAAATGTCCGGTGAAGGGGTAGCAGAAGCACGTGATTATCTAAAACAGGTTTTCCAGCAGGCTGAAGGCGACTTTTTTGAATGCGATGCGCAGGAAGGGGCGAAGGCCTTTTTACATCGCTTCGCAGCGGCAGGCGCGGCGGTGCGTTACCACGCGGTGCATCATAATGAAGTGGAAGACATTCTGGCGCTGGATATTGCCTTGCGCCGGAACGACCGTGACTGGTTTGAGCAGCTGCCGCCCGAGTTTGATGATGCACTGGTACATCGACTGTATTACGGCCACTTTATGTGCCACGTTTTTCATCAGGATTACATTGTCAGGAAAGGCGTTGATGCGCATGCGCTGAAAGAAAAAATGTTGGCGATCCTCGCCGCACGCGGTGCGGAATATCCGGCAGAGCATAACGTCGGTCATCTGTATCAGGCGAAACCACAGCTGAAAGCGTTTTATCAGCAGCTGGATCCTACCAACAGTTTTAATCCCGGGATTGGTAAAACCAGCAAAATAAAACACTGGGGAGCATGCGACTGCGGCAAGGATGTGCAGAAAGATAGCTGAACGCTTTAGTTTGAACATTACCACGGGAGCCGAAAACGGCTCCCTTACAATTGCCTACTCCGCCTCTTTCAGCACCATATTGCCGTTCTTACGTTCAATCACCATGGTTTGTGGCGATGACAGCACCACGCCCTCTTTACGTAAGCGAGTAAGAATATCGAACAGCAAATCACTTTTCGCCCCACTCACCTGACGTGGGCTGGCGACGTTGCCGGTAACGCTCAGTACAATGCCACCTGGCGTTAAGTCTTTAAATGACACCGACGGCTCCGGCGTATCAAGAATACGCTCGTTATCATTATACACGTCCAACAGCAGCTGACGCACCAGCACCGGATCAATATCCAGCGGGAAGGTCAGCGTAATGGTCGCCACCCCTTGCGCGTTGCCCATCGTAGCATTACGCACGTTTTGCGAGATAAACTGTGAGTTAGGCACAATTACCGTCGATTTATCGCCGAGCTGAATTTCAGTGGCGCGCACGTTAATGCGACGAATATCGCCCTCAATGCCGCTAATGCTGACCAGGTCACCAACTTTAACCGGACGTTCAGTCAACAAAATTAAGCCGGAGATAAAGTTCTTCACGATCTCCTGCAAGCCAAAACCAATACCGACTGATAATGCACTGACTATCCACGCCAGTTTGTTCCACTGCAAACCGATGGTTGAGAGCGTCAGCAAAATAATCAGCACGTAGCCAACATTGCTGAACAGCGTCACCAGCGACACGCGCATGCCGGTGTCCATGGTGGTTTTGGGCAGAAAGTCTTTATCCAGCCAGCGTTTTACCGAACGCAGTACATAAATGCCGACCACCAGGCAGAGAAAAGCATTCACCAGATGCGCGGGCACAATATTCAGCGATTCCAGCCCTTTACCACCCCAGAATTCGATCGCTTTTTGCAGCAACTCAATCGGCGTTGAGGTGCCGAGCGTGCCGTTCAGTATGGCGACGGCGGCAAACAGCACCAGGGCGGTTTTACCGATGGCCGACAGCAGTGCTGCCGCCTGCGACAGATGGCGCTCCTCAATATTCAGCGAGGTCTGCAAGCGTTTACCGGTGGTATTATTGGTCGACAACAGGCTTTCGCAGCTATCCTGAACTAACTGGCTGAGCATCCAGAAAGAGCCCAGCACAATGCCAATCCAGATCAGCTCATAACTGAGAAAGCGGCTCAGGGTGACGTAACCAATCACCAGCGAGGCGAGTATTGCTAACCCGGTCAGAGTAATCGCCAGCTGAATCAGGCCAACCAGTGTGGAACGCACTTCAGGTTGCAGACCTGCATGCAGCATTTTGCGACGCGCCCGGCTGGTGCGGAAACTGATCGACAGTGCCGTTGCGCCGACCAGCAGTGCGGTTAAGCCATTGGCCCAGATCGTGGTACCGATGCTGGTTCCGGCGCTGCTGTTAAATGACTCTACCGTCTGGAAGATAAACACCAGTGAGGCGGTAAGCGGCGGGAAAGGTTTCAGCGCGGTAGCCACCTCATTCGAGATAGCAGGCAGTCGCCATGACGGACGGCGGGTGGAGAGGTATGCCCGCCCCAGGCCGGCAATCAGGCCACAGAACACGCTGAGCTGTACCAGCTTATCCACGAAGTCCTGCACATCCTGGGTAACTTCTGCCCGGCGGGTAAAGGCCTGATCGATAAAGTTAAATGCCAGCAACACCGCCACCAGCGTAGTCAGTGCGGTAGTCGTGGCGAGGAAGCTGCGGCGCAGACGCCCTTCCGGCATTTTATGAATGCTTATCCAGGCAAAAAACTCTTCGCAATAACGTCGCCCCAGCGTCGCTACCAGCAACGCCGCAAGAATCCAGGCGATGGTGCCGAAACGCCACTCGGGTTCCCATGAAAGTGCAGCAGTTGCCGCTAACTCGTCGGCGAAGCTACTGATTTTCTGGCCGTCGGAATTATCCGTACCAAATAACGGCGCCCAAAAACGCGTGCCAAAAATACTGCCGGAATTCAGCGCCAGCTGGGTTTTCATCGCATCACGGCGCAGGCTGATAATTTGCGATGACAGATTCAGCGTGTTGTTTTTAAGCGCTTCAGCCTGCTTGATCTGATCGTCCAGTTTACTCTTCTGGCTCTCCAGCGATTTACGCTGACGCGTCATCTCCGGCGTCTCTTTAACACCGCTTTCTGCCGTCGGAGCCGGGCCAAGCACCGCCAGTTGCGCAACCAGCTGCGCCCGCTGTGGAATCAGTGCCTGAACCAGAGTATCGGCGCTGCTGGAAAGCTCCAGCGCCATATCATTAAGCTGCCCGAGTTTGCCGTCGTTATTATTGTCGCCGGAAACCTGTCCTTTAATTTTATCGAGTATTTTCTGCATTTTCTGCAGTTCAGCCGAGGCATTAACCTTCGGCGCTTCATCGCTATTAGCGACAGGCGGCGAAATAGCATCCGCTGCCATACTTAATGCTGGTGTCAGCGTGATAAACGCCAGTAAACACACACGTATAAAAGTGAACAACGTTGACATAGCGAGAGCGACCCATGCGGTTATCAATGACTGGCGCGGCAGCAGGCCGCAGCACGACAGCAAATTAGTTTATGCTGTTACAACACCCTTAACTATAGGATAAATGGTTAAGTATTAGATAACTTATAGTTAATAAGTAACAGTAATGCGCTGCGCTTGTCTGCTGACAAAAGTGACGATCGGTGCGCAATTAGCGCGTTGAACCGCCCTCCCAGGTGACAGAGGAAGGCGGGAAAACTGCCTATTCGACCGTGCTGTTGCTGGCGACCTGCGCGGCTTTCTGTTTTTTATAGCTCAGAGCAGCCGCCGGAACCGGCGCGGCCTTACCGGTTTCAATCCAGCTACGCAGACGATTTGCATCGGCAAAATGGGTATATTTACCAAAAGCATCCAGCACCACCAGCGCCACCGGGCGCTGATTAATCGTAGTTCGCATGACCAGGCAGTGTCCGGCCTCATTAGTAAAACCGGTTTTAGTCAGCTGAATGTTCCAGTCAGGTTTGTAAACCAGATGATTGGTATTGCGGAAAGGCAGGGTGTAATTCGGGCTGCTGAAGTTCGCCATATCTTCATGGGTAGTACTCAACTGACCAATCAGTGGGTACTTTTTAGAGGCAATCAGCAGTTTAGTCAGATCGCGCGCGGTGGAGACATTATTAATCGACAAGCCGGTCGGCTCGACGTAACGGGTGTTACTCATGCCGAGCGCGCGCGCTTTGGCATTCATCGCGCGGATAAACGCATTATAGCCGCCCGGATAGTGATGCGCGAGGCTGGCCGCCGCACGGTTTTCCGATGACATCAGCGCCAGTAACAGCATATTTTTACGGCTGATCTCACTGTTAAGACGTACCCGGGAATAGACGCCACGCATTTCCGGCGTGTGGCTGATATCAACCTTTAACATTTCGTCCAGCGGCAGATGTGCATCCAGCACCACCATCGCGGTCATCACTTTGGTGATGGAAGCAATCGGCCGCACCCGATCAGGATGGCTGGCGAAGATCACTTTATTGGTATTTAGATCGATTACCATCGCGCTGCCGGAGGCGATTTCTGGCTGCGCAGACGCGGCCACTTTGGTGATATTTTGGCTGGCGACGGCCTGGCTGAACATGCCCTGACCAGAAAAAAGAATGGCTAAACTCAAAAGCGAATAACGGATTTTTGCAGGCATCGTGTCAAAACTTAAACGGGTTGATGTTTAGCTGTGCAATACACAGGCCGCCATCCGCGAAAAGTGAGGCCACGCGGGGGCTGGCAGCTGCATCATACTCCGGCACTTAAGTAAATTCCTACTGGAGATTCGTTTCCGGTCGTAAACAAAGTGCCGCTGAGTCACAGCGGCACTGTGGATTAAAACATCAGATATCCGTAGCCCCAAATCATTACCGTCAGTGCCAGTAATACTTCAAACACCAGGATGCCGATGGCCAGTGTCGAACCGGAAAAACGCAGGCTCTCTTCACGGTCAATATTCAGGAACAGCGGAATGCCGACGTATAACAGATAACCGGTATAAACCAGCGCCAGCGCACCGACAAACAGGCACAGCCATACCAGCGGATAGAGCGCCACCAGCCCGCTCAAAAACAGCGGTGTGGCAACATAACCGGCAAAAACCGTACAGCGTTGCAGGCTGGGTCGCTGCGGATAGTCACGCGCCATCCAGTGAATGACCCGCCCCATCACCGCCACGCCACCGAGGATGAGCACATAAAACATTACCGCTAACGCAATACCGGTGATCAGAGACAGTTGAATAGTGCGTCCTGCACCCAGATTCCACCCCAGTTGGGTGGTGCCGATAAACGCGCTAATTACCGGGATCGCCGCCATCACCAGTACATGATGAGTGTAGTGATGGGAAACGCTCTCGTTCTCTTGCTTGATGTCGCGCATTTCCTGATTGGGATGCGCCAGAAGTCCCCAGACATGATTCATAAAATCACTCCTCTGATACGACTAACCGCCAACGTTCACCTGCGATCGGTGGACTTAAGCTAAGTATAAATGTCGCTGGCATTTCCGGCGGTTTATTTGCGTACTTTTTCATCAGCGATAATCAAGCGAGAGATGAAAAGTGCGGAATTTAGCGCTTTTACCTGAAGTCATGGCAATCCGGGTATAAAATTAGCGGTTCACGCGCACTGACAGGAAGGTGAGTTTTGCATATCGATGTAAATGGACTGATTTCACAATACGGTTACTGGGCGCTGTTGATAGGGTGCCTTGCAGAAGGTGAAACCTTTACTTTATTAGGCGGCGTGGCGGCACATGAAGGCTTGCTACATTATGGTTGGGTGGTACTGATTGCCGCGCTGGGTGGCATCATTGGCGATCAAGTGCTGTTTTTTGTTGGTCGCTATTACGGCACGACGATTCTCGGCCGGTTTAAAAAACATCAGGATAAGATTGTTAAAGCCAATAAGATGATTCGTCGTCGGCCGTCGCTATTTGTGATTGGCGTGCGCTTTATGTACGGCTTCCGGCTAATCGGCCCGGTAATTATTGGAGCCAGCCGACTGTCACCCGCCAAATTCCTGCTGCTGAACGTGATTGGCGCACTGCTGTGGGCGCTGATCTTTGTTTCGCTGGGCTACGTTGGCGGACGAGTGATTGCTCCGTGGTTGCACCAGCTCGATCAGCACCTGAAGCATCTGCTGTGGCTGGGGGCGGCAATCGCGCTGGTCTGGGGTGCCCGCGTGGCGTTTCGCCGCTGGTCAGATAATCGACAGCAGTAGCTTTCTTTACGGGCGACGCCATCGTCGCCCGTATAATCGTCACTGACGTTGCATAAAAAACTGCGGATTCGCCAGGCTAAAACCACCATCAATAATAAATGACTGGCCGGTGGTATAGCTTGACCATTGCGAACAGAGCCAGGCGACCATACTGGCGATCTCACGCGAATCACCGGGGCGCCCGGCGGGAATTTCTGGCATCGGGATCTGATGCGCATCACCACTGTTCATCTGGTTCATTGGCGTAGCTATTGCTCCCGGGGCGACCGCATTGACCAAAATTTTATGCGGTAACAGACTGAGTGCCATCGACTGGGTCAGGCCTCCCAGCGCGTGCTTACTGGCACTATAGGCAACTGAGCCTGGCAACGGCGTATGCTCATGCACCGAGGTAATATTAATTATACGTCCCCCTTCGCCCTGCTTAACCATATGTCGCGCAGCAATTTGCGCGCAGACAAAGGCTCCGTCAACATTTACGCTAAACACTTTGCGCCAGTCTTCAAAAGTGGTTTCAAGAAAATCAGCTTTGATATTGACCCCGGCATTGTTGACCAGCACATCAATGCGCCCCATCCGGGCAATCAGCTGCTCCAGCGACTTGCCACCCTGCTGAGGATCGGCAAGGTCGAGCTGTTCGATTTCGGCTTTCTTGCCGAGGTCGCGCACCTGCTGCGCCGTCTGCTCTGCGCCTTCACTGTCTGAGCGCCAGGTAATGCCAATATCAAATCCCTGCTGCGCCAGCATAATTGCCGATGCCTGACCAATTCCGGAATCCGATGCGGTGACGATCGCCACTTTGTTCGTTGGCTTACTCATGCTTTCCTCCTGAACTCAGTTATGGCTGACCAGCAAGTATAGACGCTGTGGTAAACGCAGCATTTTGCTATAGATATCTTCAGCTTAATTTACACTTCGTTAAGTTTCCTGCCGCCAGTCACGCCATTCGTTGACTATAGTGACAACTGGAAATAACGCTATTTAACGGGAGCCTTATGAAACAAGTTAAGCGAGAAATTGGCGATCACGGAGTGATTGGCGACCTGAGAACCTGCGCGCTGATTGCCAATGATGGCACCATTGATTACTTCTGCTGGCCTAATCTCGACAGCCCATCCGTCTTCACCGCCCTGCTCGACAGCGATGAGTCCGGATTATTCAGTATTGCCCCGGAGTGGACCGACGCGCGCCGCCAGCAACTCTATCTGCCTGATACCAACATTCTGCAAACACGCTGGCTGGCAAAAGAGGGCGTGGCGGAAATCACCGACTATATGCCGCTTTGTCAGCAGCAGGATAAACAGCCGCGCATTGTTCGCCGGGTAAAAATGGTTCGTGGAGAAGCTCGCTTTCAACTGCGCTGCGCGCCGGTGCATGATTATGCCCGCGCCAATACGCAAGCCAGTCTGAAAGCGGGTTTAGTTGAGTTTTCTGCCGCCGGACAGCCGACGATGAGTCTGGCAGGAACCCAGCCGTTAACCGTCGAGGGTGCCGCCGCCGTCGCCAGTTTTACGCTGAAAGACGGTGAACACGCCGAATTTATGTTTGGTTGCGCCGAAGACGATCATCTCAACAATCTGGAAACCGACTACTGCTTTCAGGAAACCTCTGATTTCTGGCGCAACTGGTCGGCTAAAAGTAATTATCACGGGCGCTGGCAAGAGATGGTCAACCGTTCAGCGCTGGTGCTTAAGCTACTGACTTCATGGCAACATGGCTCAATTGCCGCCGCCGCCACGTTTGGCCTGCCGGAAGAGCTGGGTGGCGAACGCAACTGGGATTATCGCGCCTCATGGATTCGTGACGCCTCCTTCAGTATGTACGCGCTGATGCGGCTGGGCTATGTCTCGGAAGCGAAAGACTTTACCCAATGGGTTGGTCGCTGTGTTGAAAACAGCCATGATGAAGAAGAGAAATTGCAGATCATGTACCGGCTGGACAGCGGCACTGAACTGCATGAGCTCGAGCTGCTGAATCTCTCCGGCTACGCTGGCTCTGCGCCGGTTCGCATCGGTAATGATGCCTGGCGGCAAACCCAGCTGGATATTTATGGCGAGCTGATGGATGCCATCTACCTGGCGAATAAATATGGCGAGGCGATTTCGCATCGCGGCTGGGAAAATGTCTGCCGGATGATCGATCACGTCTGTGAAAACTGGAACCAGCCCGATGCCGGTATCTGGGAAATGCGCGGCGAACCGCAGCATTTTCTGCACTCGCGCCTGATGTGTTGGGTGGCGCTCGACCGTGCGCTGCGGCTGGGAATGAAACGCTCGCTGTCGATGCCTTATGAACGCTGGGACCAGATACGCGCCGAGATTCGCGCCGATATCTGGAACAATTTCTGGAGTGATGAACTCGGCCACTTCACCGCCACCCGCCACGGTGATGCGCTGGATGCCTCGATGCTGCTGATGCCACTGGTGCGTTTTGTCGGTGCGACCGATCCGGAATGGCTGGCAACGCTGGATGCCATTAAACAGAATCTGGTCAGCGATGGCTTAGTGCGCCGCTACAACGTTGAAGAAACCCCTGCCGACGGGCTGGAAGGTGAGGAAGGGGCATTTGTTGCCTGCTCATTCTGGTACGTTGAGTGTCTGGCGCGTGCCGGTCGGGTAGATGAAGCGCACTTTGAGTTTGAAAAGCTGCTAAGTTATGCCAATCCACTCGGCCTGTATGCGGAAGAGTTTGACGCACGCGGCTACCCACTGGGCAATACGCCGCAGGCACTCAGTCATCTGGCACTTATCAGCGCCGCATTCTTTCTTAACCGGAAACTGAGTGGTGAAGTGCCACTCTGGCAGCCCTGATGCAAAAAAACACGATCCGCCAGTTAAAGCTGGCGTCCGGAGCGACAATTTTACGTAAAGTTAGTTCAACGACGAAAATTCCTGATTCCTTCCGGAGGCATTATGCACATATAATGTGCACCCGGTCACAGACCGGAAGTTGGGTCGACTATTAACAGCCTTATAGGCGCTAACACCTGAAGAACTATGAAAAAGACCATTCGCGCGATCGTCACACTGGCACTGGCATTTGCGGCATTCAGCCACTCTGCTTTTGCTGTGGTTTATCCACTTCCGGAAAAAAATAGCCGGTTGATCGGTGAAAACCTGGAAATTACCGTTCCTCAAGACAGCAAGTTGCCGCTGGAGGCCTTTGCTGCACAGTTCCAGATGGGCCTCAGCAACCTGCTTGAAGCTAACCCTGGTGTGGATGTTTATCTGCCACAGGCAGGCAGTAAACTGATCATCCCTCAGCAGTTGATTCTGCCGGACGCACCACGCGAAGGCATTATCATCAACAGCGCTGAAATGCGTCTTTACTACTATCCGAAAGGCACCAACACCGTGGTAGTGCTGCCAATCGGTATCGGTGAGTTAGGCAAAGATACGCCGATGGACTGGGTCACCAGCGTTCAGCGTAAGAAAGATGGCCCGACCTGGACACCAACCAAGAAGATGCATGAAGAGTACGCCGCTCGCGGTGAAAAACTGCTGGATGTGTTCCCGGCGGGTCCGGACAACCCGATGGGTCTGTACGCGCTGTATATCGGCCGCCTGTATGCCATTCACGGCACCAATGCCAACTTCGGTATTGGCCTGCGTGTCAGCCACGGTTGCGTACGTCTGCGTGCTGACGACATTAAATGGCTGTTCGACAATGTGCCGGTTGGCACCCGCGTTCAGTTTATTAACCAGCCGGTGAAAGCCAGCATCGAGCCAGACGGTTCACGCTACGTGGAAATTCACAATCCGCTCTCCACTACCGAAGAGCAGTTTAATTCACGTGAGCCGGTGCCAATCACCATCACCCCAGCCGTCAGTAAAGTGGTGGTTGATGCGTCAGTGAATCAGGCAGCAATGGACACTGCGCTGAAAGCACGCAGCGGTATGCCGACCAAAGTGAACGGCCTGTCAGAAAACGGTGAATCTGCACCGGTAGTTATTCCGGAATCGGATAACGCCCTGCCGCAGGAGCAGGCGATGACGCCAGCGACGCCGCAGAGTGCCGGCGCAGTTGAGTCGACTGAGGGTGCAACCGAGCCGACTGATGGCGCAGCACCGATTACTAATCAGGATACTCTTCAAACCGACGCACCGGTTGCCAGCGATACCTCGCTGTAACGGTTGCAGGTTGACATTAAAACGGGCCGCTCGCGGCCCGTTTTTTATTGTAAAGTCTCACCACTCAGCCTGATTCGACAGCAAAATTTACCCGGCCGGCTTTCCTGGCGGCAAGCTTAACAGCCGCAGAGTAATCAGCACTGCCGTCAGCACCACCCCTGCCGCTGCCAGATAAATCGACTGCATCCCCCAGTGACCTATCAGAATGCCGGCGACCGGCCCGGTCAGACCCAGCCCGAGATCGAGGAACGCAGAATAGGTCCCCAGCGCGCTGCCCTGGTTTTGCGGCTGCACCTGCTTCACCGCTTCCACGCCCAATGCCGGGAACACCAGCGAGAAGCCCGCACCGGTCATAAACGCGCCGACATCCACCAGCCACGGCGTCGCCGCCTGCCAGATAATCAGCAAGCCGACACACTCAATCAGAAATGACACCAGCGACACTTTCAGACCGCCAAAGCGGGTAATCATATTGCTGAACACCAGCCGCATGGCAATAAAACCGAGGCTGAACAGCGTCAGGGCGAAAGCCGCGCCGTTCCAGTCACGGCTGGCGAAATAGAGGGTAATAAAGGTGGCGATCACGCCAAAGCCGATGGTGCCCAGCCCCAGACCGAGACCGTACAGCCAGACGCGGGAAAAAACCTGATGAAACGGAATGCGGTTGGCCACCGTCACCTTAATCGCCGGTTTTTTGCTGGCCATCCAGAATCCCACTACCGCCATCAGGATAATCAGTGAGGCAAAACCGGCGATGCCAAACAGCTGATTCAGCATCACCCCCAGCGGCGCACCGATTGCCATCGCCAGATAGGTTGCCACGCCGTTCCACGAAATTACGCGCGCGGTTTGTAGCGTGCCGACCACATTGATGCCCCACAGGGTAGAACCGGTGCTGGTAAAACTCTCGCCAACGCCGAGGAATACCCGCCCGATTGCCAGCAGCAGCAGACTCAGCCACGGCAGCGTTTGCGCCAGCACCGCGGCAATCGACAATACGCCACTCATACCACAGCATACCAGCCCCAGCATTACGACACGTTTCGGCCCAAGAATATCAGCCAGACGTCCCGACTGTGGGCGACTGATTAGAGTGGCAAAATATTGAATGCTGATGATTAAACCGGCCAGAAAGGAGCTGTAACCCAGCTGGTTATGGACAAATCCCGGCAATACCGCCAGCGGCAAGCCCACTGACAGATAGCAAAAGAAAGTGAAAATAATCACCGAGATAATACGTTTATTGAGCTGAAAGTTACTGAGCGCTGCTGCTGATGACATGGTAAAAGCCGTTTTAGCCAGTGATGACAGAAATTATATGATACCCATCAATGGTTAACAGATCTTGCTAAGATTGTTGCGAAATGATTGTGGCAATCTCAGCTGAGGTTTTTAACGCACGAATTTCACTGAACAGATCGGTCGCCTCCGCATATTCCTTACGCAGATAGCCCAGCCACTGTTTGATACGCGCCACATGATACAGTCCGGTGTCGCCCTGCTTCTCCAGCCGGGTATATTTCTGCAACAGCTGTACCACTTCGGGCCACGGCATACGTGGCTGATTAAATTTAATTACCCGGCTGAGATTCGGCACATTCAGCGCACCGCGGCCAATCATTACCGCATCGCAACCGGTGGTCGCGAGGCAATCCTGCGCGCTTTGCCAGTCCCAGATTTCACCATTGGCGATCACCGGGATGCTTAAACGCTGACGGATATCGCCTATCGCCTGCCAGTTGATGCGTTCCGCTTTATAGCCATCCTCTTTGGTGCGGCCATGTACCGCCAGCTCGGTCGCACCGGCCTGCTGCACCGCATCGGCGATTTCAAACTGCCGATCGCCGGAATCCCAGCCAAGGCGCACCTTGACCGTTACCGGCAGATCGCCCGGTACCGCTGCACGCATCGCTTTAGCAGCACGATAAATCAGTTCGGGATCTTTCAGCAGCGTGGCCCCCCCGCCGCTGCCATTGACCAGTTTTGACGGGCAACCACAGTTGAGATCCACGCCCCATGAACCGAGCGCCACCGCACGCGCCGCGTTTTCCGCCAGCCACTGCGGATGCTGACCGAGTAACTGCACGCGCACACGGGTACCTGACGGCGTCCGGCTGGCGTAATGCAGCTCCGGGCAGAGGCGGTAAAATGATTTTTCTGGCAACAGCTGATCGACCACGCGCAAAAACTCGGTGATGCAAAGATCGTAATCATTCACTTCGCTCAGCAGCTCACGAACCAGAGAGTCGAGAACGCCTTCCATTGGAGCCAGTAAAACCCGCATGTGTGTACACTCACCAAAATTGACGCGCAAGTTTACGAGTTTTCGTCGGGATGTGAAAGTCTGGAGACGGCAATCGCTGCCGCAGATGAAGAGAGGGCCAGCATCGCTGGCCCTTTACTGTCGATTAACCGTTGTTGGACGGGTTCGAACGACGCTGACGAGTCACATTGCTGCGCGGCGCGCCATTGCTGCCGCCTTCCGCTTTGCCACCGCGACCGGCAGATGAGGCACCTGCACCCTGACCATTGCCCTGGCTGCGTTCGCCGCTGCCCTGACTACGATTCGCGCCCTGACCACGTTCACCGCTGCTCTGACCGCGATGCCCCTGGCCCTGACCTGCGCCACGGCCACGACCGCCGCCGCCATTGCCACCACGACCACCGCCGCCGCTGCCGCGACCGTTCTGGATCGGCTCAGCTTTGATGCTTGGGTCCGGCTCGTAACCGTCGATGGCGATACGTGGAATTTCACGTTTCAGTACGCGTTCGATATCACGCAGCAGTTTATGCTCGTCCACGCACACCAGCGACAGCGCTTCACCGGTAGCCGCCGCACGCCCGGTACGACCGATACGGTGAACGTAATCTTCCGGTACGTTAGGCAACTCATAGTTGACCACATGCGGCAGCTCTTCGATATCGAGGCCACGCGCGGCAATGTCGGTTGCCACCAGCACGCGAATGCCGCCATCTTTAAAATCACTCAGTGCACGGGTACGCGCGCCCTGGCTTTTATTACCGTGGATCGCCGCTGCGGTGATGCCGTCTTTATTCAGCTGCTCTGCCAGATGGTTAGCGCCGTGCTTGGTGCGGGTAAACACCAGCACCTGCTGCCAGTTATCGCGACCAATCAGGAAAGACAACAGCTCCCGCTTACGCTTCTTATCAACGAAGTGCACATGCTGGGTCACCTGTTCAGAAGCGGTGTTACGACGCGCCACTTCAACCTGCTCAGGATTGGTCAGCAGTTTTTCCGCCAGTGACTTGATCTCATCAGAGAAGGTGGCAGAGAACAGCAGGTTCTGACGTTTGGCAGGCAGTTTCGCCAGCACGCGACGAATATCGTGGATAAAGCCCATATCCAGCATGCGGTCAGCTTCATCCAGCACCAGCACTTCAATTTTCGACAGATCAACCGCGTTCTGATGTTCGAGGTCGAGCAGACGGCCCGGTGTTGCCACCAGCACATCCACGCCACCGCGCAGTTTCAGCATCTGCGGATTAATGCTCACGCCGCCAAACACCACCAGCGAGCGGATATTCAGATACTTGCTGTAATCGCGGACGTTTTCGCCGACCTGCGCCGCCAGCTCACGGGTTGGCGTCAGGATTAACGCACGCACCGGGCGACGGCCCTTGGCGTGCGGCTCGCTGCTGCTTAACAGCTGTAACAGCGGCAGAGTAAAGCCAGCGGTTTTGCCGGTACCGGTTTGTGCGCTGGCCATCAGGTCACGACCTGCCAGAACCACCGGAATCGCCTGACGCTGAATTGGCGTTGGCTCACGGTAACCCTGCTCTTCAACAGCACGCAAAATGTCGGCACTCAGGCCGAGGGAATCAAATGACATAAATTAGAGTAACTCCGGGTCCGCCCTGACCGTGTTCAACGGTGCAGTTTCCAGGGGGATAACTTGACGCCAGGCAAGCCTGACGTTTGAAAGGGGGGCACAAACTACGGTGCGTAAGCTTCTGATTGTAGCATCACCGCCGCCAACTCCCTAATGGTTCCGCTAACGGCCAGGATTAACAGATAAAAAAAGAGGCTGATTGCTCAGCCTCTTCTTATTTACAGCCTTCAGCTGCGCTTTTTTTGTGCGGTGCGCGCCGGCTCTTTCGCCAGTAGCGACACCACCGCCGGGCCTGCGAGCATCAGCAGGCCAATTCCGCCGACCAACAGGTTGTTATGAATCACCCGTGACAGCAGGAACAGCACCAGCATCGCGGCACCAAAGTAGTAAGTCGTGGTAACGTCTTCGAGAAAATCTCCGACATTACGCCAGCGCGGGATGCGCTGTGTCAGCATCATTGCAACAAATACGCTGCTGTACATCGCCAGTAAAACCATGCTGACCTGGATAAGCGACTGATGCTTCCAGCCCCATACCAGGGCGGCGATTAGCAACAGATGCAGTGAAATATGTACACAGGTTTGTCCGGTGACAATCTGAATACGGTTCGACCATTTCATCATTTTCTCCTGGCAGACCCAATTTAAGGTCGCCCAAGCTGTTACCGACAGGTGTCGGTGACACTTCCCTCAGACTAACGCAATTTTCGGATAATGCCGCAAATTACCGCTCATATCGGCACTCTTTTGTGACAAAGACTACACTTTATCCTTAACAAATCCAAAAGGAGAGCGCACCCAGTATGCCACAAAATGCGCAAGGATTTTCATTTAAAGTCCTGACGATCAATACCCATAAAGGTTTCAGCGCCTCAAACCGGCGTTTTATCCTGCCAGAATTGCGCGATGCGGTACGGGCAACGGCGGCAGACATTGTCTTCTTACAGGAGGTGATGGGCACCCATGAAACGCATCCGTTACGCGTCGAAAACTGGCCCGACACACCTCATTACGAATTTCTTGCCGATACCATGTGGGATGATTACGCCTATGGCCGTAATGCGGTCTACCCGGAAGGCGATCACGGTAACGCGGTGTTGTCGCGTTTCCCGATTGTCGAGTATCAAAATCTGGATATTTCGGTCGAGGGCACGGAGAAGCGCGGAATGCTGCACTGTAAGCTACAGGTGCCGAATCATGATGTTACCCTGCATGTGGTCTGCGTACATCTGGGCCTGCGTGAAGCCCATCGTAGCGCGCAGCTGGATATGATGTGCGACATGCTGCAATCGCTACCTGCTGATGCGCCGGTGGTGGTGGCCGGTGATTTTAACGACTGGCAGCAGCGCGCCAGTCAGCGCTTGCAGCGTTGTGCCGCACTGGAAGAAGTTTTCAGCCGTGAAAACGGCAAACCGGCGCGCACCTTTCCCGCCGGTTTTCCGCTGCTGCGCCTTGATCGCATTTATGTACGCAACGCCAGTGCCAGCCATCCGCAGGCGCTGCCGCGCAAACCCTGGTCCCACCTCTCCGATCACGCGCCGCTGGCCGTGGAGATTCATCTATGACAATGCAATGGCGTGAGGGCAACCGCATCCGGTTGCTGGAAAATGGCGAGGAGTTCTTCCCGCGCGTGTACGGCGCTATCCGCCGTGCTCAGCGCAGTCTGCTGCTGGAGACCTTCATTCTGTTCGAGGATGAAGTAGGCAAACAGCTGCACGGTGTTTTACTGGAAGCCGCACAGCGCGGAGTCAAAATTGAAATGATGGTCGATGGCTACGGTTCACCGGACCTGTCAGACGACTATGTGCAAAGCCTGACCTCGGCTGGCGTGCGTTTTATCTATTACGATCCGCGACCGCTGGTGCTGGGAATGCGCACCAACCTGTTCCGCCGTCTGCACCGTAAAATCGTGGTGGCTGATGACGAAATCGCTTTTGTCGGCGGCATTAATTTTTCCGCCGAGCATATCACCAGCTTCGGCCCGCAGGCTAAACAGGATTATGCCGTTGAGGTCAAAGGGCCGATCGTCGAAGATATCTCGCGCTATGTGCAGCAGCAAATCGGTAGCGAACAACCCACTCGCCGCTGGTGGCACCGTTCACACCGTCCGGCGCAGAATCGTACTCCCGGCGATGCACAGGCGCTGTTTGTCTTCCGCGATAATGACCAACATCGCGACGATATTGAGCAGAATTATATCGATATGCTGCAAAGTGCCCGCGAGGATGTGATTATCGCTAACGCCTACTTCTTCCCTGGTTATCGCCTGCTGCGTGAAATGCGCAATGCCGCGCAGCGAGGCGTGCGTATCAGACTGATTGTACAGGGCGAGCCGGATATGCCGATTGTTAAAGTCGGTGCAGAGCTGTTGTATAACTATCTGGCCGATGCCGGAGTAGAGATTTATGAATATATTCGCAGACCGCTGCACGGCAAAATTGCAGTGAAAGATCGGCAATGGGCGACCGTCGGATCCAGTAATCTCGATCCTCTCAGCCTGTCGCTTAATCTTGAGGCCAATCTGATCATTCACGATGGTCAATTTAACCAGCAGTTACGCGATAATCTTGATCGGCTGATCGCCGAAGACTGCCAGCGCGTCGATGAGAGCCAGCTGCCGAAACGCAACGGGTGGCATCTTGCCAAAAGCGTCATTGTGTTCCATTTTCTGCGTCATTTCCCGGCAATAGCCGGCTGGTTACCTGCCCATACGCCTAAACTGGCGCTGGTCGAGCCACCGGTTCAGCCGGAAATGGAAACCCAGGACCGGATTGATACCGATAACCAGGGAGCGAAATCGTAATGTCAAAAGCGCATCCGAAGTGGAAGCTGGCAAAAAAAATCCTCACCTGGCTGTTTTTTGCCGCCGTGATTGTGCTGCTGGTGATTTACGCGAAAAAGGTTAACTGGGAGGATGTGTATAACGTCATCATCAATTACAACCGAACGGCGATCCTCGCGGCGGTTGCGCTGGTGATTGTCAGCTATCTGACCTACGGCCTGTACGATCTTATCGGCCGCGCTTACTGTGGCCACAAGCTGGCCAAACGCCAGGTGATGCTGGTGTCATTTATCTGTTATGCCTTTAACCTGACGCTCAGCACCTGGGTTGGCGGCGTGGCGATGCGCTACCGCCTCTATTCGCGTCTTGGCCTGTCCGGCAGTACCATTACGCGCATCTTTTCACTCAGTATTGCCACTAACTGGCTGGGCTATATCTTGCTGGCCGGGGTGGTGTTTAGCTGGGGCATGGTGCCCATTCCCAAAGGCTGGTTTATCGGCGAGGGAACGCTGCGGATAATTGGTGTGGCGCTGCTGGCGTTGGTGGTGGTGTATCTTGCGCTCTGCACTTTTTCAAAACGCCGTCGCTGGACGATCAAAGGCCAGAAGCTGGCGCTGCCGTCGCTGCGTATGGCGCTGTTTCAGTTCGTGGTATCCAGTGCTAACTGGATGGTAATGGGCGCAATTATCTGGCTGCTGCTGGCGCAACAGGTGGATTATCCGATTGTACTGGGGGTGTTATTGATCAGCAGTATCGCCGGGGTCATCGTGCATATACCGGCCGGGATCGGCGTGCTGGAAGCGGTGTTCCTTGCGCTGTTAAGCGGTCAGCATGCCTCCCACGGCAGCATTATTGCTGCGCTGCTGGCCTATCGCGTGCTCTATTTTATTGCACCGCTGCTGCTGGCGCTGGTGCTCTATTTAGGGCTGGAAGGCCGCGCCAATAGCTTGCGCAAGAAGAATGAGCAGAATATGTAAGGCCGTTACCGGCTAATACTGGAAGACTCCAGGGGAGCAATTATCGGCTCCCCTGGAGATGACAAACAGATTGCTGCGATTAGCGGCGGTTGCCGAAAATGCGTAACAGCATCAGGAACAGGTTGATAAAGTCCAGATAGAGCGTTAATGCGCCCATAATCGAGAAACGACGCAGATTTTCTTTATCGTCGACATTGATGCCTTCACCAATATTTTTCAGTTTCTGCGTGTCGTAAGCGGTCAGACCCACAAACACCACCACCCCGATATAAGTTACTGCCCACATCAGTGCGGTGCTTTTAAGCCAGAAATTCACCAGCGTTGCCAGCACGATACCAATCAGCGCCATAAACAGCATATTGCCCATGCCGCTAAGATCGCGTTTGGTGGTGTAGCCCCAGAAACTCATGGCACCAAACATCCCGGCAGCAATAAAGAAGGTGCTGGCAATCGATGAATAGGTGTAAACCAGGAAAATACTGGCCATGGTTAAACCGGTCAGCGCTGAATAGAGCATAAACAGCGCGGTGGCCACTGCCCCGCTCATCTTATGCACCATACCGGACAGCACAAACACCAGTACCAGCTGAACGATGATCAGACCAAAAAAGGTAATCTGATTAGCAAACACCAGTTGCATCACCGACGGCGTGTTCGCCGCAAACCAGGCAACAAAGGCGGTTAACAGTAAGCCACAGGTCATCCAACCATAAACCTGGGCCATGTAGGTTTGCAGACCGGTTCCGGCCTGCTGAACAATCGAACCGTTAGAACGTGGATATCGATCCATAACGCGCTCCTTAGCGTAAAAGTGAAATCACTACCTAAAGTTTGGCACAATTTGGGCCATTTTTGCTATTTGCTATTGTTGCAGTTTTTGATTCATTTCCCGCCGTTGAGTATTTATTAACGCGCCATACAGGCCTGATAGCGACTGTCGACCCGCTGGGCGAACCACGCAGTGGTCAGATTACGGGTGATTTTCGGGCTTTCCAGTTTAATGCCCGGCAATACCTCACGCGGCAGACGCTTACCCGCCGTCTTATCAGCCAGCGTGAACAGGTCCTTCCACAAGTCGGTTTTTTCAAACTCCGGCGTATCGCCTTTCTCCAGCGCGCGACGAATCGCTCGATCGCTGATGTCCAGCTGCCTGGCCAGCGTACGCACCGCCAGTTCAGTCGAGCTGGGCTTGTCAGAACCGTACAGGATTAAATCGCCGTCCAGCGCCAGCTTCATGCCGCTGGCGCGGGTGACCGCTGCCTGAAACGCCGCATTTCGGCTGGCGTACCAGCCGGCGTTAAAGTCGGCAAAACGATACAGCGGCTGGCTGTAGTTTGCCGGATAACCCAGCAGATGGCGGGTACCAAACCAGATCCCTCCGCGCTGGCTGAACACTTCACGGCGAATCGAGCCATCAATCGGATACGGATAGCCTTTGGCGTTGGCTTCAGCGAAAGCGATGCTGACCTGCATCGGTCCGCCGGTATGAACCGGGTTAAGATCGCCAAACAGCGTCTGCCCCATCGGTACAATATCGATAAAGTCGTCAAAGATGGCGCTCAGTTCCTTTTCACTGCGTACCTTGTCGAGGCGTTCACTGTAGCTTTTGCCATCAGGCGACTTGATCATTAGCGCGGTGCGCACCATAAACAGTGGCACATGAACTTTTGCGGCACGACGTTCAATCTCACCCCAGGCAATTTTGGGCAGCCCCGGCACCGGCGAGTTGGCATCAAAAGTCGATTCCTGATCGGTTACGGCAATCACGGCACAAATATTGGCCTTGCTCGGCTCAATCTCCTGCGTACGCAGGGCGGTATAGATATCCGTCGCCCACGCCGATTTATTACTGACTTTCGTCGGCATTAACCGGGTTATTTGCGCTTTGACTTCCGCCGGGCTTTTGGCGGGAGCTTCAATGGTTTTTTTACTACTACATCCTGCCAGCACTAATAAGACTGACAGCAAAATGCCGCGCGGGCGAACTGGGGATAACATGCCGATCCTTATGATTTTTATCTGCGGCAGGCACCTTAACCAGGCTGCCGCAGCGAATCCATCAGATTAGACCATTTTCCGCGGATCAGGCGGGTTGGTACATCGGATAAGTGAAAAACAGCAAATTCAGCAAATTGAGTGCGAAGTGAAACAGCACTGCGACCCACAGACTGCCGCTCCACATCCACGCCAGCCCGAAAATAACCCCGGCCAGCGAAGCAAACGCCACCAGCAACATGCCGCCCGCCAGGTGACTGATGCCAAACAGCAGCGCACTGACCAGTAAGCCATAGACCGGACCAATAAGCTGGCTTAGACGGCGCTGCAAATAACCGCGAAACAGTGCTTCTTCGGCGAGGCTGACAAAAAACAGATTGGCCAGCGCAAACTGCCAGAACCATGTCGGATAATGCAGCTCCAGCTTCAGGCCTCCGACGGCGGTAGCCAGCAGCAGCAGCAATGGCACCGATGCGATCAGCAGCAGCCAGTTACGGGGCCGGGTGCGGCGCAGTGGCTTACAGCAATAAAGCGTCGGCAGAGCAGCCAACAGGACAAAAGGAATCAATGCTTTATCGAAGTTGTAATACATCGAAAATGGCGCACTCAGCGCGCCAACCCGCACATTATCCAGCAGTTTAGGATTGTTGAATCCGGGGAAAAAATGGCTGAGTAAATTCAGGGCAATAAACAGTAAAAGCAGTTCAGCGCTGATAGCAATCGCCTGGATATGGCGGTAACGCCTGAGCAGCAATGCAATGATCGCCACGCACACCATTCCCCACAGGCCCAATGGCTCGACCACCCCGATAGAGGCGGCCCAGAGAATGGACAGCACCAGCATCAGTATGCCAACGCTGCGGTTAAATCCAGCGGTAAGTAACGAGCCAGCCAGTAAAACCCACATAAAAAATCCTTTTAACCTTGAGTAACTTCGGCGCCACCTTTTTAGTGACAGCCGGCTAATCTTATCCTTACAGAGCAGGCAGCGCTACCCGGCTGATGAATTCCAACGGCTTGCAGCTTGCCGATCGCTGTCTCGCGCATCCACCCAACGATCGCCATCGGCTGTCGCCTCGCGCTTCCAGAACGGTGCGCGGGTTTTCAGGTAATCCATCATAAACTCGGCGGCGGCAAACGCCGCTGCACGGTGCGCGCCGGTAACCCCCACCATCACAATTTCATCACCGGGAAACAGTTCGCCAACGCGATGAATCAGCGTCACGCGCTGTAACGGCCAGCGCTGACGCGCCTCGGCAACAATCTCTTCCAGCGCTTTTTCCGTCATTCCCGGATAATATTCCAGCGTCAGCGCGGAGACATTATCCCCCAGATTATGATTACGCACCTTGCCGGTAAAAGTTACCACCGCGCCATCTTCATCACAGGCAGCCAGCCACTGATACTCTTCAGCCATCGAAAATGGCTGGTGGCCGACGCGAATACGGGTCTCCATTCTAACCTCCGGTTACCGGTGGAAAAAAGGCGACTTCATCGCCAGCATTAAGCGGGTGTTGCATTGACACCAGCGTCTGGTTAACCGCGGCCAGCAGTTTGCCGGACTCCAGCGCCAGCGCCCAGCGATCGCCCTGCTCTGCCAGCGCCGCGCGCAGGCTCTCGACATCCGAGTAGTCGGCATTCAGGCTTAAACGATCGGTCCCCACCAGCTCACGCACCTGGGCAAAAAACAGCACGTTAAGCATGGGTCACCGCCTGAAAATCTCCGGACTTGCCGCCGCTTTTACTTAGCAGGCGCAGATTATCGATGGTGATATCTTTTTGTACCGCTTTACACATATCGTAGATAGTTAAGGCCGCCACCGACGCCGCGGTCAGCGCTTCCATCTCCACGCCGGTTTTTCCGGTTAAGCGGCAGAGTGACTCCACGCGTACCCGGCTGTGCTCAGGTTCGGCGCGCAGGCTGACTTCCACTTTGCTCAGCATCAGCGGATGACATAACGGAATCAATTCCCAGGTACGTTTCGCTGCCTGAATCCCGGCGATACGTGCCGTGGCAAACACATCGCCTTTATGGTGGCTGCCGTCGATAATCATTTGCAGGGTATCAGGGTGCATCACCACCCAGGCTTCGGCGCGTGCTTCGCGCACCGTTTCAGTTTTGGCGGAAACGTCCACCATGTGCGCCTCACCTGAGGCATTGATATGGGTTAATTGTGACATCGTTACGGCTTCTTTAAGTGCGAAATAAAATTACACGGGCGGGTGCGGGCATCAAGCTGATCGACAATAATGCGCTCCCACGCGCTGCGGCAGGCATTACCGGAACCCGGTACAGCAAAAATTAGCGTCTGGTTGGCCATACCGGCCAATGCGCGCGATTGCAGTGTAGCGCTGCCGATATCCTCGTAGGACACCATACGAAACAGTTCACCAAACCCCTCAATTTCCCGGTCGAACAGCGGCAGCAATGCTTCCGGCGTGCTGTTGCCAGCATTAAATCCGGTACCGCCGTTGATAAGAATCACCTGCACATCACTGCTGGCAATCCAGCTGGAGACAATCGCGCGGATGCGATACTTATTATCTTTGACAATCGCGTGGTCAATCACCTGATGGCCGGCGTCGGTAGCGGCCTCACGCAGATAGTCACCGGAGCTGTCGTTCGACGCATCGCGACGATCGGAAACGGTTAATACGGCAATCGCCGCAGAGATAAATTCGGGTTGAGTTTTATCCATTGGACTTCTCCAGGCCGGTTAGCCGCCAATAAAAGAGAGATTCTGAGTGATGCCAGTATTACCCTGATGCAGAAAGTGAGTCTGCTTTTTGGTTTGCAGACTGGCGGCGATACGCGCCTGTAACTCCTGCTGCTGATCATCGCTGACCAGCAAATCGCGCAGTGATACGCCGCCGTCTCCAAACAGGCACAGATGCAACTTGCCGATGGCCGACACGCGCAGACGATTACAGCTGGCGCAAAAGTCTTTTTCGTAGGGCATGATCAACCCGATTTCGCCCTGATAATCCGGATGACGAAACACCTGCGCCGGGCCATCGCTGCGCGCGCGCGGCAGGCGCTGCCAGCCGAGATTAATCAGCTGGTCGCGAATCACTTCGCCAGAAATATGGTGCTTACGAAACAGGGAACCGCCATCACCGGTTTCCATCAGCTCGATAAAACGCAGCTGAATTGGCCGGGTTTTGATCCAGTCGAGGAAGGTATCCAGACTGTGATGATTAACATCGCGCATCAGTACGGTATTAACTTTGACTTTGTCGAAACCTGCGTCAAAGGCGGCATCGATACCGCGCATTACCTGATGAAATTTATCTTGTCCGGTAATCGCATGAAACTGGCGGGCGTCAAGACTGTCAATGCTGACATTCAGCGCCGTCAGTCCGGCGGCACGCCATGCCGCCACATCGCGTTCGAGACGATAGCCATTCGTGGTCACCGCCAGCTGACGGATAGCGCGATTTTCCCGCACGGCAGCAATGATCTCGACAAAATCACGACGCAGAGACGGCTCACCGCCGGTCAGCCGCACCTTTTCAGTACCCGAAGCCGCAAACGCACGGGTAACCCGGCCGATCTCATCCAGCGACAGGAAGCTTTTATTGGTGGTGCCCTGCGGCTTGTAGCCGTCAGGCAGGCAGTAGTTGCAACGAAAGTTGCATACATCAGTGATCGATAAGCGCAGGTAGTAAAACTTACGCTCAAAATTATCAATAAGTTGTGACACCAGAACACCTTTCCAGATTGGGAGATGCAGTCATTTCTTTCTGCACCCTGGTAGCTCAGAGGCTACGGCCAGTGTGCCCTATCTCGCGTTTCGCGGACTTAGGCACAAAGGCTAGAGTGTGATTTGCAGAATCCCTGCAAGTCATGGTGAAATAATTTTAGCGCTAACCTTATGGCGTTGCCAGAAACAGTTTCGTTGTATATGTTGATACATAGCGGTCGGTTAGACACTTTTCACCACCTTTTCGCCGCATGATAAGCTAATATCCTCCCGATAACTTTGATACCCGTCAGTTATGCGGAGCATAAGCAGTTTGTGCTATAAAGAGCCGCAACCGGCAAAGATGAGCGACAGAGGAGTTTTGGTGAATGCGTAATCGCACACTAGCGGATTTAGACCGCGTGGTGGCACTCGGCGGTGGACACGGATTAGGTCGCGTGATGTCAGCGCTGTCACCCCTGGGTTCAAGACTGACCGGCATCGTCACCACTACCGACAATGGCGGTTCGACCGGCCGTATTCGTCGCTCGGAAGGCGGCATCGCCTGGGGCGATATGCGTAACTGCCTTAATCAGTTAATTACTGAACCAAGCGTCGCCTCAGCGATGTTTGAGTACCGTTTTAACGGTAATGGCGAATTATCGGGCCATAATCTCGGTAATTTGATGCTGAAAGCGCTCGACCACCTCAGCGTGCGACCGATTGAAGCGATTAATCTGATCCGTAACCTGCTGAAAGTTGATGCTTTTCTGATTCCAATGTCAGAACAGCCGGTCGATTTAGTGGCGCTCGATGCTGAGGGTAATTGGGTCTATGGCGAAACCGATATCGATCAGTTAATGCTGCCACCGCAGGAGCTGATGCTTTCGCCAGCGGTAAACGCCACCCGTGAAGCGATTGAGGCGATTGGCGAAGCCGATCTGATTTTAATCGGTCCCGGCAGCTTCTATACCAGCCTGATGCCGGTTCTGCTAATGCCTGATATGGCCCAGGCACTGCGCCGCACGCCGGCAACGATGGTGTTTATTGATAATCTCGGTCGCGAAGTCAGCCCGGCAGCCGCTGATTTGACGCTGGCCGACAAGCTGACAATGATGGAAAAAGTGATCGGTAAGAAAGTCATTGATGCGGTGGTAACCGGCCCGCAGCGAGAAACCCAGGGAGTAGAGGATCGTCTGCTGATCCGTGAGCCGCTGGAAGCCGCTGATATCAAACACCGTCACGACCGCCAGCTGCTGCGTATTGCGCTGGAACATGCTATTCAGGCGATTGCCTGACTTCCGGCGGGCCAGATTTCACAGCCCGCCGGATAGCCGCACCCAATCAGGAAGCCGCAATAAACAGTTCACGCGCCTCATGCAACTGATCGCGCACCGCCGCAGCCTCTTCAAACTCCAGATTCTGCGCATGTTGCTGCATCAGTGATTCCAGCTCATGAATTTTCTTCTGCAACGCCTGCGGCGTCAGCGCCAGGTAGCTGCCCTCGGTCTCGGCCGCCACGCGGGTTGATTTGTCACGCCCTTTGTTTTTGTTTTTGCCGGTGCCCTGTCCAATCTGCAAGATATCAGCGATTTTCTTGTTCAGGCCCTGCGGCACAATGCCATTCTCTTTGTTGTACTGCTCCTGCTTCTCACGGCGACGCTCGGTCTCGCCGATGGCCTTCGCCATCGAGTTGGTAATGCGATCGCCATACAGAATCGCCTTGCCGTTAATATTACGCGCGGCGCGACCAATGGTCTGAATCAACGAACGTTCGGAGCGCAGGAAGCCCTCTTTGTCGGCATCCAGTATCGCTACCAGCGACACCTCTGGCATATCAAGCCCCTCACGCAGCAGGTTGATCCCCACCAGCACATCGAACTCGCCGAGGCGCAGATCGCGGATAATCTCCACCCTTTCGACAGTATCGATATCCGAGTGCAGATAGCGCACCTTTTCGCCATGCTCCTCAAGGTACTCGGTCAGATCTTCCGCCATGCGCTTGGTCAGCGTGGTCACCAGCACCCTTTCGTTAATCGCCGCCCGCTTACGGATCTCAGACAACAGGTCATCGACCTGAGTCCCGACCGGACGCACTTCGATAATCGGATCGAGCAGACCGGTCGGGCGCACCACCTGATCGATAATCTCTTCACCCGATTTCTCCAGCTCGTAGTTACCCGGCGTCGCGGAGACATAAATGGTCTGTGGTGCCAGCGCTTCGAACTCTTCGAATTTCATCGGGCGGTTATCCAGCGCCGACGGCAGACGGAAGCCGTACTCCACCAGCGTCTCTTTACGCGCACGGTCGCCGCGATACATGCCACCAATTTGCGGAATCGTAACGTGCGACTCATCCACCACCAGCAGGCCATCAGCTGGCAGATAGTCAAACAGCGTTGGCGGCGCTTCGCCCGGTCCACGACCTGAAAGGTAGCGCGAATAGTTTTCGATCCCGGAGCAGTAACCCAGCTCGTTCATCATCTCGAGATCGAACTGTGTACGCTGCGACAGGCGCTGCTCTTCCAGCAGCTTATTGTTGGCCAGCAGCACCTGACGACGATCCGCCAGCTCAACTTTGATCTCTTCCATCGCCTGTAAAATACGTTCACGTGGCGTAACGTAGTGGGTTTTCGGATAGATGGTATAGCGTTGCAGCACCTCCAGCACCTGGCCGGTCAGTGGGTCCAGCAACGACAGCCGCTCGACTTCTTCATCGAACAGCTCAACGCGTAGCGCAATTTCATCGGATTCCGCCGGAAAGATATCGATAACCTCGCCGCGCACGCGGAAAGTCCCGCGCTGAAACGCCTGGTCATTGCGCGTGTACTGCAATTCGGTCAGACGACGCAGAATCGAACGTTGATCGATTATCATGCCGCGCGTCAGATGCAGCATCATTTTCAGATAAAGATCGGGATCGCCCAGACCATAAATCGCCGATACCGAAGCCACCACAATCACATCGCGGCGTTCCAGCAGCGCTTTGGTGGCCGACAGCCGCATTTGCTCAATATGTTCGTTCACCGAGGCGTCTTTCTCGATAAAGGTATCTGAGCTTGGCACATAGGCTTCGGGCTGATAGTAGTCGTAATATGAGACGAAATACTCCACCGCATTATCGGGGAAAAACTCTTTCATCTCGCCGTACAGCTGCGCAGCCAGCGTTTTGTTTGGCGCCAGCACCATCGTCGGGCGATTAAGATCGGCAATCACATTTGCGACGGTAAAGGTTTTTCCTGAGCCGGTCACCCCCAGCAGCGTCTGATGGGCAAGACCATCTTCCAGCCCTTCCTCAAGGCGTCGAATTGCCTCGGGCTGGTCGCCAGAAGGTTTAAATGCGGAATTAAGTTTAAAAACTTTGCTCATTGATGGGCTACCTGAAGAAGAAAAGCGCGAACCGGAGTGTAATTCTACTCCCCCTTGGCAAATTTTCCAGAAAATTATACTGGATATAATAACAGTTATTTCGCACAATGTGTGGTCTCAGAGTAATCACTGACTTTTCTCCGACTTTACTGGACAAATGCCTGAGGACAGGTCGATAAGGTTATCCCCAGAAGTTTTGAACCTTTAACATTTGTCAAGCGCACTGTCGCGAAAGCGTCACAGAGGAAATGTCGGAAATGCCGCAGGCTTGATTTTCATCAACTTGTTGATTTCATTTCAATTGATTCCTGAGCCGAGATAAGCATCAGTTAAAGCCGAAGCCGCGTCCGCTCTCGCTTATCACATGTTTTCAGTATCTAATGCACAAGGTTATCCACAGGAATAGTGGATAACTGATTTCAGCGCCCGAAACATCAGGTGTGTATAAATCTGTGCTGCACCCGTTCTGCGCGCTGAAATATTTTTTTTTCGCTTTTTTTCATCTTTTCTTATCGCTAAACGGCCTATGCAATGCATAACTTGCCGCGCCATGCCACTGTTTTCGGACATTGTTTTTGGGATGCGCTTCTCGTCGATATTGCCCAATTCCGCTCCCTTTGCACCACTCAGCCCAGTCATAAGCACCGTAACAGTGCAGGCCACTGTTAACCTTATGTGATTATTTAACTCCACTGACTAATTGAAAGGCTTAATTACTCGCCAAAGGTAAAAGTTAACTTTTTCTGATACGAGCTGGCCTGTTAATTGCAGCACGTCTTTACTAGCTCGCGCTTATAAACACCGGGCCAGCAAAACCCGTTGCCAGCGCAAGATAATCCCGAAGGAGTGTGCCCGATGCTAAGTTTACGTGCGGTTAATCAATTTTATGGTCAGAACCATATTTTGTGGGATGTTGATCTCGATCTGCCGCCCGGTACTTGTACCGGAATTATCGGGCGTCCGGGCATGGGAAAAACCACGCTGGTCAACTGCATTATGGGCAACTTGCCGGTCAACAGCGGCAGCATGACGTGGCAGGAAAAGGGCGCGCCGCCGAAAAATCTGCTGCTGCAACCGATGGAGACCCGGGCGCGGATGGGCATCGGCTATGTGCCGCAGGGGCGCCATATTTTCTCGCAGTTAACCATTGAAGAAAATTTACTGATTGCGCTACTGGCCGGACAGAACGACCGCCACTGCGCCATTCCCGCCATGGTGTATGACCTGTTTCCACATCTTTACGCATTGCGTCATCAACGCAGCGGCGAGCTGCCTGTCGAGCAACAGCAGCAGCTGGCGCTGGCACGCGCGCTGGTGTTACAGCCGAAATTACTGATTCTTGATGAGCCGACCGAGGGGATGTCACCGTGGCTGGAGGAGGAGATGGGCAACCTGATTTATCGTCTTAATCATGATTTTGGCCTGACGATTCTGCTGCTGGAGCAGCGCCTGTCGGTGATTCGCCGCGTGGCGCACTACTTTCTGCTGCTGCATCGTGGACGTAACGTGGCGCAAGGTAAGGTTGCCCAGTTGGATGACAGTATGGTCAATATGTGGCTGACGGCGTCGTAACAGGGCGGGACGACATCAATCGTCCCGCGCCGGTTAATCTGGCAGCCGCAGGAAGTCGCCTGCGTGGTCGAATGCTTCAGGGCTGGTCAGCCACGGGATTTCGCCTAAAAACGGCGCCGGCAGCCGCTGGCGCAGCGTGGCGAGATATTCCTGATGCCGCTTACCTGGCGGCGCAATATCGTTAGCAATCCAGCCAGCGAACGGCAATCCGGCGGCGGCAATCGCCTGCGCGGTCAGCATGGCATGATTAATACAGCCCAACTTAACTCCGACCACCAGGATTACCGGCAGCTGTTCCAGTCTGACCCAGTCGGCAAACGTCGTCTGCTCAGAAAGCGGCGTAAACCAGCCGCCTGCCCCTTCGGTCAGCACCCAGTCCGCTTTGGCACTGAGCTGCGCCAGCCCGGCCGACATCTGGCTGAACGTAATCGCTCTGCCCTGCTCGGCGCTGACGATATGCGGCGAAGTCGGCTCAAGAAAGGCCAGCGGATTCACCTCATGATAATCCAATGCCAGCGCACTGTATTTTTGCAGCGCCAGCGCGTCGCTGTTGCGCAACCCAGCGGGCGTTGATTCACAGCCCGATGCCACGGGCTTGTAGCCGACAGCACAATAGCCTGCACGCACCGCCGCCTGCAACAAGGCGCTGCTGGCGACGGTTTTTCCCACTTCGGTATCGGTTCCGGTGACGAACCAGCGTTTACTCACAATGAATCACTCCAAACACTAAATGGTAACTGAGCAGAAAACCGCGCGCGTCGCGTTGCCAGACATTCTCCAGCTGCTGCAGACGCTGGCGGGTCATCAGTCCGGCACTGCGGCCCTGATGCACATGGGTTGCGCCAATCCCCTTTAGCGAACGCATCGCCGACAGCACGTCCGGGAAAGCCAGCGTCAGCGTCTGCTGGCTCAGCTGCATTGACCTTCCGGCAGCGGCAGCGGCGATCTGTTCAACGGGAAGAAAAGGATTGACGTGTACCGCACCGTCAACCTGTAACCACGCATCACGCACTTCGCTGAGCGAGTCGGCTGCCAGCGTGGAGAACAGCACCTTGCCGCCGACGCGCGTCACCCGGCACAGCTGGTTAAGCGCATGGGCTAAATCATCGCACCACTGTACTGCCAGATTGCTCCAGCAGAGATCGACCGCCCGATCGGGCAGCGGTATCGCATCGATATCGCCATGCAGATAGTGGTGCGCGACCTGGCAATTTTGCGCCTGTGCCAGCATCGCCGCAGAAAGATCGAGCGCTGTCACTTCGCAACCGCGCTCGCGCCAGCGCTGGCTGAACCAGCCGGTGCCACAGCCTGCATCCAGTATGCGGTGATACGGGGAGATATCGATCAGCGACATCAGCTGCTCACCGCAACGTCGTTGCAGCTCAGCATGCTGGTTATAACTGTGCGCGGCGCGGCCAAATGCCTGCGCCACCGCCTGTTTATTCACCCTGAGCGTCATACAGCCTCTCCAGTAGTGCATCGATATCATCTGGCTGCTGGCTGGCATTCAGCGTAATCCGCAGTCTTGCGGTGCCCGGCGGCACGGTAGGCGGGCGGATCGCTGTCACCCAGCAGCCGCGCGCGCGTAACCGCTCAGCTAACGCCACGGCGGCCTGGTTTTCCCCGACGATCAGCGGCTGGATCGCCGTTTGTGAATCGCCGAGGGTATAGGGCAGTTCGCCTGCGCCACGACGAAAACGGGCGATATTTTCATCCAGCTGCTGCCGCAGTTCGTCGCCCTGCTGAACCGCCCTGAGTGCTGCCTGTAACGCACAGGCCTGCGCAGGCGGCATTGAGGTGCTGTAAATCAGATGACGGGCAAACTGCAACAAATAGTCGGCGGTATCGTTATCGCAGAGCACCGCGGCCCCGCTGACGCCAAAAGCTTTGCCAAAGGTGACCACCAGCAATTCCGGTTTGATCTGTTGCTGCCAGCAGCTGCCACGCCCCTGCTCGCCCAGCACCCCAATCCCGTGCGCGTCATCCACCATCAGCCAGCTGCTGGCCTGCCGTGCCAGTTGATGCAGCTGCGCCAGCGGAGCGGCATCGCCGTCCATGCTGAATACCCCTTCGGTCACCACCAGCGTTTCCGCTGCGCTGTCACCGGCCAGCAATTTTTGCAGGCTGGCGGGCTGATTGTGGCTGAAACGACGCAGGGTTGCCGGACTAAGGCTCGCGGCTTCCAGCAGTGAAGCGTGCGCTAATTTATCGGCGAAGATACGGTCACCTTTCGCCATTAACGCCGCAATCAGCGCCTGATTTGCCGCAAAACCGGAAATAAACAGCAAGGCGCGGGAATAGCCGAGCCAGTCGGCCAGCTGCGCTTCGAACTCGGCATGGGCAGCGGTATAACCGGTGACGTGCCCCGAGCCGCCAGAGCCAACGCCGTAGCGTTCAGCCCCCTGCTGCCAGGCACGTATCACCCGTAAATCGTGGCTCAGTCCAAGATAATCGTTACCGGAAAAGTTGCGATAACGCTGGTTATTGACCTCAATCCAGCGCGCATCGCCTTGTTGATTAAGGATGCGCTGACGCAGTCGGCCGGTTTCCCGGCGCTGCGTCAGCGCCTGCTGTATGCGGTGTTGCCAGCTCATCAGACCGCCGCGTTGTAAAACTTATCGCTATCGGCATTAAACAGCTGCTCGGTCAACACATGCTGCTGCTCGTTATCCCCTGCGTCAGTGGTGGTGTGCTCAGGATTCAGCCCCAGCTTGCGGAACAACAGCAGGTCTTTATCTTCCTCAGGGTTTGGCGTAGTCAGCAATTTGCAACCGTAGAAAATCGAGTTGGCTCCGGCCATAAAACACATTGCCTGCGTCTGCTCGCTCATCTGCTCGCGACCGGCTGACAGGCGTACATGGGAAGCCGGCATCATAATGCGCGCCACGGCAATGGTGCGGATAAAATCAAACGGCTCGACGTCTTCGTTATCAGCCATCGGCGTGCCTTTCACTTTCACCAGCATATTGATGGGCACGCTTTCTGGCGGCACCGGCAAATTCGCCAGCTGTACCAGCAGACCCGCGCGATCTTTCACCGTTTCGCCCAGCCCGACAATGCCGCCGGAACAGACTTTAATCCCGGCATCGCGCACTTTACCCAGCGTATCCAGACGCTCCTGATAGCTGCGGGTGGTGATCACGCTGCCGTAAAATTCTGGCGAGGTATCGAGGTTGTGATTGTAAAAATCGAGACCGGCGTCAGCGAGGCGGTGCGCCTGGCTGTCGTTCAGCGTGCCGAGCGTCATGCAGGTTTCCATGCCCATCGCCTTGACCCCTTTCACCATCTGCTCAAGGTAGGGTAAATCGCGATCGTGCGGATTTTTCCAGGCTGCGCCCATACAAAAACGGCTGGAGCCGGCGGCTTTCGCCTTGCGTGCTGACGCCAGCACCTCTTCGACTTCCATCAGGCGTTCGGATTCCAGACCGGTTTTATAACGCGCACTCTGCGGACAGTATTTACAATCTTCCGGGCAGGCTCCGGTTTTGATTGAAAGCAGGGTACTGACCTGCACCTGTCGCGGATCAAAATGCTGGCGATGCACCTGCTGCGCTTCGAACATCAGTTCGAGAAAAGGCTTGTTAAACAGGGCCTGCGCCTGTGCGATTGTCCAACGGTTTGCCATTGCTTGCTCCAAAAAAAGGGGGTCGTAAATATTCACTGCTGAGTTATACTTGTAAACTAAATCTTTTTATTTTGGTTTACAAGTCTCACTATGACCCCATCCGACCTCGCTTTTGACCGCAATCATATCTGGCACCCCTATACCTCGATGACCGATCCCCTGCCCTGCTATCCGGTCGTTGCGGCTGAGGGAACCTCACTGCAACTGAGCGACGGACGCCTGCTGGTCGATGGCATGTCATCCTGGTGGGCGGCGATCCACGGTTATAACCATCCGCGCCTCAATCAGGCAATGCAGCAGCAGATCGGCCAGATGTCGCACGTGATGTTTGGCGGCATTACGCATCCGTCAGCGGTCGCGCTGTGCCGTAAGCTGGTGGCGATGACGCCAGCGGCCCTGGAGTGTGTATTTCTCGCCGATTCCGGCTCGGTAGCGGTCGAAGTATCGATGAAAATGGCGCTGCAATACTGGCAGGCGCGCGGCGAAAAGCGTCAGCAATTTCTCACCCTGCGTAACGGTTATCACGGCGATACTTTTGCCGCGATGTCGGTCTGCGATCCGCAAAACTCGATGCACAGCCTGTATCAGGGTTACCTGCCGAGCCATCGCTTTGCCGATGCGCCACAGTGTCGCTTTGACGACCGCTGGCTGGAGCGCGATGTCGATTCGTTTGAACAGCTGATCGGCAACCATAAATCGTCGCTGGCGGCGGTGATTCTGGAGCCGATTGTGCAGGGCGCGGGCGGCATGCGTTTTTATCATCCGCGCTATTTGCAGCGGGTGCGTGAGCTGTGTGACCAGCATCAGGTACTGCTGATCGCCGATGAAATCGCCACCGGCTTTGGCCGCACGGGCAAACTGTTCGCCTGTGAACATGCCGATATCACGCCGGATATTCTCTGCGTTGGTAAAGCTCTGACCGGCGGCACCATGACGCTCTCTGCCACGCTGACCACTCGTCAGGTGGCAGAGACCATCAGTAACGGTGCAGCAGGCTGCTTTATGCACGGCCCGACCTTTATGGGCAATCCGCTGGCCTGTGCGGTAGCCAGCGAAAGCCTGGCGATACTGGCGGAAAACCACTGGCAGGATCAGGTCGCCAGCATCGAACAGCAGCTGCGCAGCGCGCTGTTACCGCTGCGCGATCATCCGCGGGTGGCCGATGCGCGCGTACTCGGTGCCATCGGCGTGATTGAAACGCACCAGCCGGTCAAGATGGCGGAAATCCAGCAGTTCTTTGTTGAACAAGGCGTCTGGATCAGGCCATTTGGTCGCTTAATCTATCTGATGCCACCGTATGTGATTGAAGCATCAGCGCTTAAGCAGCTGACCGATGCAATTATAGCCGCGGTTGAACAGCCTGTGCTGTTTCAGGGGCACTGAACGCCTGCCAGCGGGCACGGCGAGTAGTGATGCGCTACGCTTTTAGTCACTGACTAAAACGCAAAGGAGCCGATTATGTCGCAACTAACAGACACCAATCGCCGTGTAGTACTGGCGTCACGCCCTCACGGTGCCCCGACTGAAGCCAATTTCCGCATTGAGCATCAGCATGTTCCTGTCCCGGCAGAGGGGCAGGTACTGCTGCGCACCGTCTGGCTGTCGCTCGACCCGTACATGCGCGGACGCATGAGCGATGCCCCATCCTATGTACCACCGGTGGCAATAGATGAGGTGATGGGCGCCGGTACCGTCGCGATTGTTGAACAGTCTAACCATGATGACTATGCGCCGGGTGACTGGGTGGTCAGCCAGAGCGGCTGGCAGGACTTTGCCCTTTCGGACGGCAACGGCCTGTTTAAACTGAGCGGCCCGGTACTCAAGCACCCGTCCTGGGCGCTGGGAATGCTGGGGATGACTGGCTTTACCGCCTATATGGGGCTGCTGGATATTGGTCAGCCGCAGGCGGGCGAAACCGTGGTGGTGGCTGCCGCGACCGGTGCAGTAGGTTCGATTGTCGGACAAATCGCCAAACTGAAAGGCTGCCATGTGATTGGTATCGCTGGCGGCGCGGAAAAATGTCGCTACGCCGAGGACGTGCTGGGCTTCGATAAGTGCCTGGATCATCATCAGGACGATCTGGCCGAAAAGCTGAAACGCTATGCTGCCGACGGTATTGACGTCTACTTTGAGAACGTTGGCGGCAAAGTATTTGATGCGGTACTGCCGCTGATGAACAGCAAAGGCCGTATCCCGATGTGCGGGCTGATCGCCAGCTATAATGCGACTGGCCCGTCAGCCGGCCCGGACCGCCTGACGCAGTTCCAGGGCGCCATTTTGCGTAAACGCCTGCGCGTGCAGGGCTTTATCATCACCCAGGATTATGCCCATCGCTTTGAGGAATTTTTCCGTCAGATGAGCCAGTGGGTGGCGGAAGATCGCTTTGTGTTCCGCGAAGATGTGGTTGACGGGCTGGATAACGCCCCGGAAACCTTTATTGGTATGCTGGAAGGTAAGAACTTTGGCAAAGTGGTGGTACGCGTTGCCGCTGATCAACCCGGAGAACAAAAATGAAAGTGCTGATGGTATTAACCTCCCACAATAAACTGGGCGACACCGGCAAGCCGACTGGCTTCTGGCTGGAAGAATTTGCCGCACCCTATTATGTGTTTAAAGATGCCGGTGCCAATGTGGTGCTGGCTTCACCGCTGGGCGGGCAGCCACCGCTTGATCCGGTCAGCGATCAGCCTGAGGCGCAAACTGCCGATACCGACCGCTTCCGTCAGGACTCCGCCGCGCAGCAGGCGCTGGCTAATACCCTGAAGCTGGAAACTGTCGACAGCAGCAAATATGACGCGGTGTTTTATCCCGGCGGTCACGGCCCCCTGTGGGACCTGGCCGAAGATAAATACAGCATCGCGCTGATTGAAAACCTGTATGCCAGCGGTAAACCGATTGGCGCGGTCTGTCATGCGCCCGGTGTACTGCGTCACGTTAAGAATGCTGACGGCACGCCGCTGGTGGCCGGCAAGCGCGTGACAGGGTTTACCAACAGTGAAGAACAGGCGGTCGGGCTGACCGACGTGGTGCCTTTTTTGGTGGAAGATCAGCTGAAACAGCTGGGCGCACAGTTTGAACGTACCGATGACTGGGGCGTACTTAGCCTGACCGATGGTCAGCTGGTGACCGGGCAGAATCCCGCCTCTTCCGCCGCCGCCGCTGAAGCGTTACTGAAGTTACTGCAGAAATAAATTATATACAGGAGCGTTGATGAGAATTTACAGCCAGGATCTCAATCACGGAGAGAAGATGCCGCTGCGCCATGTGTTTAACGGCAAAGGCTATCAGGGAGAGAATATCTCTCCGCATCTGGCATGGGATGAGGTGCCATCCGGCACCAAAAGTTTTGTTGTCACCTGTTACGATCCTGATGCGCCAACCGGTTCCGGCTGGTGGCACTGGGGCGTGGCGAATATTCCGGCCAATATTACGGTGTTGCCGCAGGGTGCGGGTTCCGGCATTGCCGAACTGCCTGCCGAGGCGGTACAGACCCGTACCGATTTCGGCCAGGCCGGATATGGCGGTGCCGCGCCACCACAAGGTGAGTCGCATCGCTATATCTTTACCGTGTATGCGTTAGATGTGGAAAAGCTGGAAGTGGATGAACACGACAGTGGTGCCGTGCTCGGTTTTAATGTGCATTTCCATACCCTGGGCAGCGCATCATTAACTGTAATTTTCAATTAATTCAGCAAATTAAGTGGGCGACATTTCGCCGCCCACTTTAGAAACTGGCATCCAGGATAATTACAGCTGGTGAATCACCACCCACATCGGGCCCTGGCCTACCGCGTAACGTGCTAACGGGTTAAGCAGCCCGGTCTCAGCAGCGATTTTATACACTTCGATATGGTGCGACTTCTGTCCTGCCGCCACCAGATACTGGCCGCTGTGGTCGATATTAAACCCGCGCGGCTGCTGTTCAGTAGGCTGATAGCCAACCACCTCAAGCAGACCACCGTCTTCACTGACGCGGAATGCAGTTATCACACTGGCGGTACGGTCACAGGCGTAGAGATAACGGCCATCCGGCGTCAGGTGAATATCGGCCGCCCAGCGCGTATCACTAAAGCCCTGCGGCATCATATCCAGACTCTGTACGCGTTCCACTTCGCCATTAGCATTGTTCAGCTGCCAGACGTCTACGGTGCTGTCGAGCTCGTTCACGCAATAGGCATACTGTTGATTCGGATGGAACGCCATATGGCGCGGCCCTGCGCCCTCAACGGTAGTCACCTGCGCCTGTTGACGCGGTTCCAGCTTGCCATCAGCGCTCAGCGAATAGAGGCAGATGCGGTCCTGTTTCAGCGCCGGGACAAACACCGTCTGATTGCTGATATCAGCATTGGCCGAGTGGCAGCCTTCCAGTCCGCCAATCACCTGGCTCGGCTCCTGTGGCAAGCCGTCTGTACCAATCGGGCTGATGCTGAAAGAGGCATCATTATACGAGGCGCTGAATAAGAAGCGACCGTTGCGATCGGTGGAAATATGGCTCGGGCTGCCCGGCAGCGAAGCCTGTCCGGCCTCTGTCAGCGTACCGTCTTCAGCAATACGGAAGGCGATCACACGAAAATCTGGGCGGGCACCGACGTAGAGATAACCCTGGGTCGGATTCACTACCATTGGCTGAACCTGTCCGGCGACGTCAACCACCTGCAGTAACGTCAGCTCGCCCTGCTCGCTGAGCTGCCAGACGTGGATTTGCTGGCTTTCGGGGCTGGCGGTGTAGACAACTTGTTTCATTAATGCTCCTTGTTCAATGCCTGAAAGAGAGACCTGCCGCAAAGCGTAGCGTGTTTTGCGGCAGTCCGTCAGTTGGATTTGTCACCGGCTGGTTTGGTCGAAACAGCAGCAAGGTGTAGTATTATTGACTTATTAATAATTACCACCGGAATGACTTATGAGCTATCGCGTAATTGCCCTTGATCTCGACGGCACCCTGCTGACCCCCAATAAAACCATACTCCCTGAGTCGCTGGAAGCACTGGCGAAGGCGCAACAGGCTGGCGTAAAAGTGCTGATCGTCACCGGTCGTCATCACGTGGCTATCCATCCTTTTTATCAGGCACTGGCGTTAGATACACCTGCAATCTGCTGTAATGGCACCTATTTGTATGATTATCAGGCGAAAAAGGTGCTGGCGTCCGACCCACTGGCCAAACCGCAGGCGCAAAGAGTGATTGAAATGCTCGAGCAGCAGTCGATTCATGGTCTGCTGTATGTCGATAACGCGATGCTGTATCAGAACGCCACCGGTCACGTCACCCGCACGCTTAACTGGGCGCAGTCACTGCCGGAATCCCAGCGTCCGACCTTCCTGCAGGTCGACAGCCTGGCTGAAGCGGCGCAGTCGGCACAGTCAATCTGGAAATTTGCCCTCTCCCACCCAGACACCAGCGCATTACAGCAGTTCGCTGACAGCGTAGAACAACAGCTCGGTCTGGCGTGCGAATGGTCATGGCACGATCAGGTTGATATTGCACAATTGGGAAATAGCAAAGGTAAACGATTAGCACAATGGGTTGAATCGCAGGGATTATCAATGAACCAGGTTATTGCTTTTGGGGATAACCATAACGATCTTAGTATGCTAAAAAATGCTGGTCTTGCCGTGGCTATGGGTAATGCCGTAGATGAAGTGAAAGAATGTGCTGATTTAGTGATAGGTACTAATGCTGAATCTGGAATTTCAGAGGTAGTTAAAAAGTGCTTTGCCAGTCTACCCGCATAAAAGATTGTCTGAATGTCAGTTAGGTTAAGACGTCATAAATTGTAGCGGCACACTGAATTTGACCACCTGAATAGAGGTGATATCATCGCTTCACAGTCAAAACTATGACGGGACTTAACAAACGCAATTTTAGCTCCGAGTTTCGCCTCGAAGATGCCCAGCTTGTACTCGATCAGCATTACACTATTGCCGCTGCTCCCACGGCAATGAATGTTGGCAAATCTACTATGAACAAGGGGTTCGACAACTTAAAGAAGAACGTGGTGGAAAGTCGCTCACTCCTTCGCCAATGAAACCTGTACAGATTGAAATATGCGAGCTTTAGAAAAGACATCAACACGTTGAAATAGAGAGATATTTTAAAGAAAGCTACCGCGCTCTTGATTTCATACTCCCTGAACAGTTCTTATTAGTTGAGAAATTCAGGGCGCGGTTTCCGATTGCCATTCTGTGCAACGTGTCTGGGATCCATCTCGGCAGCTATAAATACTGGTGGCAGCCAAAAAGTCTGATTTCACGAAAGTGGCATTACTGAGCCTTGAACGTTAAGTTTATCGCGAAAGTAACGACTCAGCAGGAGCGCGCAGCATTGCCGCTATGGTCACAACTAAAGTTATAAAATTGAGCCGCTGGAGGGCAACAAAGCTAAAGAAGGCGATCAATATTATCAGCTGTCAGCAGCCCGGCCATCGTTGTAAGAAGGAGTTTAAGGAACACATTGGGTTCTCTAATTATCAGGATCGTCAGTTAGCTGTTTTTGAGCCTAATCAGGCCTGATGCGTTGATATGACTTATATCTGGACGGGAAAACGCTGAGCTTATCTGGCTGCTGTAAACGATTTATTTGCCCGTAAACCGGTCGGCTAAGCGATGTCATTTTTCTCAGGTTCAGCACTGACAGCGAAAGCGCTGCCGATGGCCTGTAAAGCATGGGAAAAACCGACTAATTTGTTGTATCACTCGGATCAAGAAATTTACTATATAACCAGTAATTTTAGACAGTTACCGTGGTGACATTAGATAAATTAAAGCCTGAAAACGAAGTGTGTGCCGGATAACGTGTATGCAAACTTAACTTAAGCCAATGCGGCGATAACGAATTACATCACGTGAAATTACAGCCAGCTCAGACCTCATCAATATAATGGTAGTTTGACGACGAATGAATCAGAACGATTGTTATGGAAAACTTTAGAGCAGTGGCCAGTTTTGTTGACCACTAAACACTCACTGCCTTGAAAGAAGTATCAAAGTGCAGAAAGAATAGATTCGGAAAATCTGAATGCGTTTAATTGAGCGGCCTCTTAGCTTTTTCGTAAACACGACTACAACGGTTAGGTCGTCACAGAACTGATGTCTACGGCAGTGATGGGTCCTGCAAGAACTATAGCTCTAAGGCCGATATGATTTAGGAGGATGTGGGCTGTGGTTTTAGAGAATTCGCAGAAGCTTTGGCTGGTGTAAGCCGGAAAGTTTGGTAGTTACTTTAAGCATATCAAGTCTAATTATCTTATATAAAAATAAATTAATCTATATCATCAAGGTGTTACGCATATAAAATACGCACCAGAACTTATTGATGCGATAACGTTATCATCCAACTTTGAAAAGGTAATGATCCGCACAGACCCCGAACTTAACCCTTTGAAATATTGAACATTTAGTTCTTCTGGAACATTATCCAAAGAAGGCTTAATGACTGACTTCATCGTCATTTCATAAGTTGATTCTTCTAACTTTACATAATCTAATACTACACTCCTGTTTACCTTGAAGCTTTTTTCATTATCATATGCCTCCCCGTATGCGTGAATTAAACCCTGACCATTTTTATATAAAATGATTGTAAGCGTTATACTGAAGAGATCTTTTTCATTCAGATTATCTTTTTTCTGTACTAAGATAGTCGAGCAGGTCAGATCGATATTCCTGCTTCTGTTCAGATAGATAATTAATGCGGTCACTAAGATTAGTAAAAAAATAGAAATTTTCTTTTTCATACTATTTCCAGATAGTGAAATATACATTTACGCAAGTGCTTTTTTGACTACTCCCTTCAATGCACCTGGACACTAAAACACTTGATTCTTTATTTATGTGTTTTAGTTTGTTAGCAAATATGTAAAAAATTGAATTAACTTCACAACTTAATTTGCTTGCAAATATAGCTTTATGAATAAACTCATCTTTTAAATCGTTTGCTTCCAGACTTTTAGGTCCTGAAACCTCATAAACAGGACATGACTCATGATAATAAACCAATCTCGGTGTTGAATTATCTGATTTCATAGTAATTTTATCACTGATAAAAAAAACACATATTGTGGAAATAATAATTAATGAAGCCAAACAAAAAAGCTTTTTTTTTATACTGACTGATGATTCAACTTCCATCTCTTTAATGGTAATAGCACTTACACTGATATCCTTAGTAAAAAGGTATCCGATCCTGGGAATAGTTGTAATTATCGTCTCATCTGGAAAGAAATCAGAAAATATTCTTCTTAACTTACTCATATATTGGTTTAGTGTGTTTGTCGAAGAAATCAGACCTTCTTTGTCCCACACCTCAGAGAAAAACATGTCTCTGGAGATAACCTCACCCTGCCTGCTAATGAGTAAGAGTAAAATACTATTCGCTATTTTTGAAATAACTATAGAATTTTCCAGCTCATCTTTTATATGTCTTAAGGAACCATCGAATGAATTATAAATTATTTCATTTTTAATAAGGTAGTTCATTTTTTCGACCCCAGAAAAAAATAAAAATGCAAGCGCCTTTCACTGCTAGTACTATAAATTAAATAAAAAATAGTAGCAACTTTTTTTATAGACTTTAACGAGGTTAAAATTATTTAATTTGATGGGTTGTAACATTTTCAATTTTTAAGATTATCTGATTCCAACAGCGTTTCAGTAATCCTCTGGGAAGCTTCGACATTTAAATTAGGTGTGCATTAAAGCAATCCTGGACTGCTTCGCCCACGTTACCGGAACCAGCAATGCAGAACATTATGCTTCAAAATGTCATAATTTCAAGTTTTTTTGTTATAATTTTATTTTTTTGAATTATATAGTTCCTTAAGATTAACTTTTCTTGTTGTAATATCCACATCGAAAATGTGTACAAGCAGAACATTCTGTTTAGTATGATTTTTTTGATAATGTAAATAGATAGATTGCTCCTAATAATTGAACTTCGTACATCCGAGGTGGGTTAGCAGCGGCAATTGAGTTTAATTAGCATTTTATAAGGATTTTTATAAATGAAAAAAAATATTATAGCTTCTTTAATACCTGCAGTAATGATGTTTGGTACTGTTCCTGCATTTGCCGATTCTGTAACCGTTGATGGTGGTAAAATTAACTTTACCGGGGCTGTCATCGCTGCGCCGTGTGCGGTTGATGCGACGTCCGATGGACAGACGGTCGTTTTGGGGCAGATCCCAGCAAACCGCCTTTCTGCTAAAGGTGATACAAGTTCGACTGTACCATTTACCATCAGGCTTACGGGCTGTGATTTAACACCTGATAATTCCGGGGATGAAACCGAAGCTGTCAGCTACACTAGCGCTTCAATCACGTTCAATGGGGCAACCGCAGGCGACAGCTCTACTCTGGCTATCTCCTCTGCGGCAAGCGGTGCCGGTGATACGACCTCTGCTGCCAAAAACGTGGGTCTTCAGATCCTGCAAAACAATATACCAGTGACCGTTGATGGAAGCGCCGCTACAGCCGCTCAAAAAATCTATGCTGGCGCGAACGAAATCCCGTTCAGTGCAGCATATGTTGCCACTGCCGATGGCGTCGTAGCCGGCTCTGCAAACTCCACAGTTAACTTCCAGGTTACTTACGAGTAACCCTGTGTCGCTCCTGTCCCATTCTTTAATGGAGGCAGGAGCGCTTGGCTCATCATAATCAAGGACAAAATATGTCTCGCACCCTGTTCCGTAATACCTTATATGCCCTCGCGATCTCAGCCGCCACAGTGGCGTCATTTCAGTCATCGGCCGGAGGAATAACTCTTGGGGGAACGCGGGTTATTTACCCTGCAGGTCAGAAGCAATCCACAATGTCTGTGCGTAATATGTCAGACCAGGCAAGTTTTATGGTTCAGTCATGGGTGGAAGATGCTGATGGAAATAAAAGTCAGGATTTCATCGTGACTCCGCCACTTTACGTCAGCAGCCCCGGAAATGAAAATACCCTGAGGATGATTTATGCAGGAAAGCCGGTAAGAACCGATCAGGAAACCTTGTATTACTTCAATACGAAATCCATCCCATCGCTCGACAAAAAGAACATGGAAGGAAAAAATATTCTGATGGTAGCGGCTGTCACGCGGATAAAGCTTTTTGTTCGTCCGGATGGTCTCAAGCCCGCCATCGATAAGGCACCAGCTGAACTGACTTTTCACAGAAAAGGCAATAATGTAAGCATTGAAAATCCGACCCCTTACCATATCACGCTGGTACAAATCAGAGTCGGCGATCATAAATTGCCTGACACCATGGTAGGCCCCAGCAACAATATCTCCCTGCCACTACCGGTCGGTACTGGCAGCAATATAGCTTTCCGCACTATCAATGATTTCGGTGCCGCAACGCCGGTAATTAATGCCGTGTTGAAATAGGGTTACATACTTTAGGTTTATTAAGCCAGCTGTTTTCGGACTGTTTATGATTTTCCACTTTGCATTTGAAAAAAACCGCCATGCCCACGGTATTAATTCCGCTGCATATTGGATACTTTCGGGCATAACTTTTATGCTACCAGCAGCCGTTCACGCTGAGCTTTATTTTGCACCGGAATTAATCGCCTCCGATCCACAAATGGTGGCAGACCTGTCTCGTTTTGAAAAGGCAGGTACACAGCTTCCGGGAACCTATCAAGTAGATATTTTCGTAAACGGAACACTTGTCACTACGCGCGATCTGCAATTTATTGATGCTGCCGACCATGAAAAAAATGCAAAGAGTGAAAATAATAGCCGTTCTGACATCCGGGACAAAACCGGACTTATGGCCTGCCTGACGCGTAAAGAACTTGATAGTTTTGGTATAAACACCGTGGCATTTCCTGCGTTCGACGACCAGGATGACACATCATGCATATCGCCGGGTAAAAATATTCCAGATGCATATACTGAATTCGATTTTCAACACATGCGTCTGGACATCAGTATCCCGCAAGCCGCCATGCACAAAAGCGTGCACGGTTATATTTCTCCTGAACGCTGGGATGAGGGAATTAATGCTGCCCTGCTTAATTACAACTTCAGCGGAAATACCAGCAAAGGCAGCAGCGGTAACAGCAGCAGTCACTATCTCAATCTCAACAGCGGCCTGAATCTGGGCCCGTGGCGACTTCGTGATTACCGGACATGGAATCAATCCAGCAGTCCTTACAGTAGCTACCATCAATGGCAGCACATCAAAACCTATGCCGGGCGGGCCATCATGCCACTGCGCAGTGAGATGGTGGTGGGTGACAGTTCAACCAGCGGCGATATATTTGACTCGCTGGGATTCCGCGGCGTGCAACTCGCAACGGATGACTCCATGTTTCCGGATAGCCAGCGAGGATTTGCACCCGTGGTACGCGGTACGGCCAGCACTAACGCCAGGGTCACCATCCGGCAGAATGGCTACACAATTTACCAGACTTTTGTGGCTCCGGGTGCCTTTGCAATTGACGATCTTTATCCCGTCAGCTCAAGCGGCGACCTTGAAGTGACTGTCACAGAGGCTGATGGTGTCGCAAGGGTATTCACCATCCCCTACTCCTCTGTTCCGGTCCTGCTGCGTGAGGGACGGCTGAAGTATACCCTGACCGCCGGACGCTACCGATCAACCGGCGACCGCTATGAAGATCCGGACTTTTTCCAGGGAACCCTGGTATGGGGACTGCCCCGTGACGTCACTGTTTATGGCGGGATGCAGTACTCAAAAAACTACTTTGCCGGGCTTCTGGGCAGCGGACTGAATATGGGGACGTTAGGTGCATTTTCAGTCGACGTCACGCAGGCCGACAGTACACTTGCTGACGGTTCTCGTCATCAGGGACATTCTCTACGCATGCTGTACGCCCGTACGCTGAACTCGCTGGGAACCACCGTACAGCTGACAGGCTATCGCTACTCTTCTCAGGGCTTTCACACGTTGGATGAAACAGCCCTGAAAGCCATGAAAGGCTGGCTTTATGAAACGGATGAGTTAACCACCGACGGCAGACCCGCTCAACAGAGCTACACGGACTATTACAACCTGTATAACAGCCGTCGTTCAAAGCTTCAGGCAAACATATCGCAGCGTATTGGTAAGCAGGGCTCGCTTTATCTCTCCGCCGTCCGGCAGACGTACCGCAATACGAACCAGACCAGCGACTCTCTTCAGGTCGGATTCAGCAGCGCCATAGGGAGCGTTAACTACAACCTGAATTACAGTCACAGCCGTTCCTCAGGCGGAGCAGGTTCAGAGGGCGCAGCGTTTTTGTCTCTGTCTGTGCCACTTGGTTCTTTGATAGCGGGCAACAGGGGGCCCGGTAACACTTACGCCACATACAGCGACAGCCGCGACAGCCGGGGGACGATTACTCATCAGGCGGGGCTCAGCGGTACCGCACTGGAGGGAGATAACCTGAGCTGGAATGCATCCCAGGGATATGGCTCAGAAGGGGGAAGCAGTGGTAGCCTGGGGGCAGATTATCGTGGCACTTATGGCAGCACGCGGGCTGGATATAGCTACAGCAGCGGCTATCGTCAGGTGAACTACGGACTATCAGGCGGCGCGCTTCTGCACGCAGGGGGGCTAACCCTCGGGCAGTCTCTGGGGGAAACCAGCGTGCTGGTCGCCGCACCCGGCGTGTCCGGTGTGGCGCTGGAGAACGAGACTGGCGTGCGTACAGACTGGAGAGGGTATGCCATTAAACCTTATGCATCAATGTACAGAGAGAATCGCGTGGCGCTGGATACGGCCTCGCTGGATGACCAAACAGAAATTGATGATGCCGTCAGCCGGGTGGTACCGACCCGCGGCGCCGTGGTCCGGGCAACCTTTAAGGCGAACACGGGCAGCCGCGTGCTGATGACGCTGACGCATAACGGAAAGCTCCTGCCGTTTGGTACGACCGTAACAGTGGGAGAACGCGGCGGCATAGTAGGCGATGAGGGGCAGGTCTATCTCTCAGGCATGTCAGAGAGCGGAGCGGTAAAAGCAGACTGGGGTAGTGGGCGCACATGCTCAGCCCCATATCGCCTGCCCGAAAAAAATCAAGACCAACCTGTAGTCAGGATCAACAGTATCTGTAGCTGAGAGTAGTGCCAAGAGTCAGAGAAATTATATGTGTTACGCATTTGAACACAGAATCACAAGGGAACAATTATGCCAAAGGTGAAAAAAAAATTGACGTTAAGGGGAATGGCCTCATTGCCTGGTGTCATTATGCTGCTGAGCAGCAGCCTGATATCCGGAGTTAACGCCGATGGCAACACCGCGACCCTCAACATCACTGGTCGCGTACTGGCTAACTCCTGCACTGTAGATACGTCTTCTGCAGTGCAGAACATCAGACTGCCTGATATCGGCGATCGAGACCTCTCAGGAAAGGGGCGAACGGGGGGCGAGAAAACAATTGATATCACCCTTAAGAACTGTGGCGAGGCGACGAGCAGCGTGATTGTTACGGCGTCAGGGGGAACAGACGCCGATGACCTCTCTGCTTTTGCAAACACGGCGGCCGGTGGCGCTGCCGGAGTTGGCCTGTATTTTTATCAGACAGACGGTAAAACTCTGTTCAGACCTGATGGCAGCATCAAAGAAACAAGCGTCCTGCAACCTGCAGTAGATAATACTCTTACGTATAAAGCGGCTTATGTCAGTACGCAGGAAACGGTAAAAGCAGGGAGTTTTAGTTCAGTTGTCAACCTGCGGTTCGATTATCAGTAACAAAATGGCTGACGATCCTTTGACCTGTTTTTACGTTGCCTATGGATGGCTGTGCAACCAGAGAAAAAACGCTCCGGCAAATGCAGATATCTGGCATCTGAGATGGCGCTGGCCTGTGATAAAAGAGACTTTTTTCGCACGGTAACTCAGGGATGCTTTCACCTTTTACCTATGGAGCTTTACGGACAAGGTCAGTCCGCCAGAGAGATGTGGTCAGCTGTGGATGATCTTGTACTTAAGTGGGTGGCTTTGCAGATAGAGAGTCAGTTACCTCGGCCTGAAGCCTGTCACCACCTTAAAGGTAAAGTTGTCAGGCAAAGCCTGCGCGAAGTCAGCCATGCTCTGCATTCAGAGCAGTACAAATCGTCCATCGAACGGACATAAGAGGATATTACCGAAATATCAACAAGGTGCAGCTTACTTCGCTGGTGAGTCAATACGTAACCGATCCTATCTGTTATGAACTGATAATCCAGTACATCAATTACAGTGTGGAATCAGGTGGCGAGATACACACGCCTTCAAGCGTTATTCCGCGCGGGTGTGCGCTGAGCCCTTTGTTTGGTGGCAGTCTGCTACATCATATTGACGATTTTTACCGGAGTCTGGATCCGCATGAGATATTTTATGTCAGATACATGGATGATTTTCTGTTTTTCACTCGCACGCGCTGGCAGTTGCGGCGAAATATTGCAAGGCTGGCAGCGTTTTTTGACCTGTGTGGTTTTGAGCGACATCCCGATAAAACGCAGAGCGGGCGAATTTGCAACGGCTTTGACTGGCTGGGTGTCTGGTTTTCAGACTGCCCGCCCGCCATAGCTCCACGCGCGTTAGATAATCACATCAAAAGACGTATGCGGCTTTATGAGCAAGCTCGCCGGCAGGGCAAATCCGATAACCAAGCCCGGCAACGGGTGCATATGTATGATGAACGATGGAAGAGGTGGACAAAAGGCTGTCTGAGTCATGCTAACCGTACCTCCGCAACTCGCACTCGACCTGACTTGTCGTCCCTAACACCAAAATCAATAACATGGGGTAAACCATCATGAAGCTCATACCCACAGCTCTGCTACTCATCATCACCTCCGCTGCGGTGTGTACCGCTGAAGCGCACCCGACATACGTCACGGCTGCTAGGTATTTCATTCTAGCGAATTTTCAGGAACAATCTGGGTGGGTTTTCCCCACGGAAACGATCGACCGAGCTATCTATACGCCCGACCGCCCTGGCCCCGCCTACGTCATATGCAACGCCTCGTTGGACGCTCTATATACTACTGCTATACAGGCGTCTGATAGTATCCCTGGTACACCTTTTCGGTACAACCATTCGGTTGGTTCTTGGGGAACCCAAGGTACTTGGTCCATGCATCCTTCGAAATTCGTTATCGGAAACATGGCGGGCGTCACCGAAAACTCTCAGTACTCCTTCTATTGTGCGTATCGCCCCAGCCAGCGGACCCTTGCAGCCATGGTAATCACTGAAATGGTGGAAATAGTTCGCATCCATGTACAGTTGGAAAATACCTTTCCGAAGCCGCAACCTACCCTGCAGCTACCAGGGGCTTTGCATCTGGGTGATATCAACCCCGGTCAGTCGACCGAAACCCCAGTACCGGTAGCAATAAACTGCGCCACATGCGCCGATGGACAACCTATGCAAGGAACAATTGCATGGCGGCTGGAATCCTCGCCGGACAACCCGTCCGCAGAGAAACCTGGTATGATTTTCATGGGTGCAGAGTCTGCCGCTACGGAAGGTACAAACGTCGTAACGTTCGGGCGATTCCTGACAGAAGTATCTGATTATGAACTCCGATGGCCACGGACAAATTCCGCACCTTTAGCCCCGGGGAGTTATCGGTGGACTCTGACAATGACACTGTCGATTCTGTAAAACGAGCAATAGTGTAATTCGCCGCTACCCTGTTTCGATGGTGATAACGTTGTAATGGCAATGGGTGTACGGAAGTGTACTTTTGCAAAAATCGATTGTGCCCGAATAAGCACCACTGAACATGGATTTCGTACTCGTCAGAGACTCAGATTCTCTTCCACTTAATGTCTACAGGGATACGCCCCGGAAGGATACCCAGGTCGACCGTGTCCAGGAGATGACTTGAACGGTAATACTTAATCAGATTTGCAATATCAACCCGGATATTAAGGTAGTTATGATGGCACCAGTTTTGGTATTTACGTAGGAAGAACTAAAAACTCTCGGGGGATAGTGATACGACTGCAACGACAAATTTAAGCATCACTTTGGTAAAATATCTACATTGACGGCCAGGTTACGTCGTGACAGTGAAGTACACCCCCCTGGCCCGTAGAAAAATCTGACCTGGATTTTAAGCACAGGAGGAGTCGCGGCCACACAACGATTTATCCCTGAACTGAACTTAAACTGGTCAAATTGACGCTTAAGGCCAGCGAATTTGGTGTTAATGATAATCGGCTCTTTAAATGGATGCGCCCTGGCAGAGCGAAGGCCGCTTCGCCTGGCCTTCTGCACTGGACGGTATTCCTGACGCCTGCCCAGTTAGCGATGCTGCTGGAGGGTATTGACTGGCGGCAGTCCAGGCACATCATTCCCTTACTGACGATGTTGTAAAAGGCACGCAACCCTATTACCGGGAGTGTACTGACCAACTCCGCGAACGGGAAACGCAACTCTACCTGGAAGACGATACCAAAGCCTGGCTGCGCCGGGTTATCGGCACCAATCTCGAGCCGGGCATTGCAGAAATCATTTATCGCGAAGTGCTGTAATCAGGGCGTGATCGACACGCTTTTAATCTGCGCATACAGCCACATGCCCGGCTTGATCGCCAGTTCATCGCGCGCCCAGGGCGTGATTCGCGCCCACAGCTCGCTGTTACCGATCTGCAGTTTGACTTCGACCTGCCCCTCAATGTCCAGCAGCTCTGTCACCTTCGCGGGTAGCACATTTCGGATGGTGCTGTTAAGCGGCGGCTGCAATACCAGCGAGACATCAGCGGACTGAATGCGGATGCGCAGCGGCGTTTTCAGCGGCAGCTCCAGCCGACTGACCCAGATAGATTGATCGCCAAGCGACAGCGCGGTCATCTGATAGCGCGGGTGCTGTTCCTGCACCTGCACGCGCAGCACGCTGCTCTGATCGGCACGCGGCAGCCAAGGCCGCATCGCACTGCTGCTCCACACCTGTTCCAGCGCGCCAAACGCTTTTACTTTGCCCTGATCGAGCACCAGCACGTTGTAGGCCAGATGCAGTATTTCATCCAGGCTGTGCGAGACATACAGCAGCGGAATATCGACCTGCTGCGCCAGCTTTTGCAAATAAGGTAACAGCTCACGTTTACGCGGGATATCAAGCGAAGCCAGCGGTTCATCCAGCAGTAAAATTTCCGGCGCACTCAGCAGCGCACGCCCAATTGCCACCCGCTGTTTTTCGCCGCCGGATAGCGACCAGGGAAAGCGCGCCAGTAACGGTTCGATACCCAACAGCTGCACCAGGCTGTCAAACTGCGGCTTCATGCTTTTCGCCATGCCGTACTGCAAATTACCGCGTACCCGATAGTGTGGAAACAACCGCGCATCCTGAAATACATAGCCGACGCGACGCTTTTCCGGCGGTAAATTAATCCGGTTTTTTGCGTCGCTCAGCATCCGACCATTAAGCCGGATAAAGCCTTGCTGCGGCTGGGTTAAGCCGCTGATGGCGTTGATCAGCGAGGTTTTCCCCGCACCGGATACGCCGAAAATTGCGGTGATGCCCTTCGCCGGCAGTTTTTCGTTTATCGTCAGCTGATGGTTACCCAGCTGCTGAGTGAAGTTAAGTTCCAGCATCAGGCCCCCAGCCGTTTACGGCCCCAGCGGGCCAACCATTCGGAAACCAGCAGCGACGCCAGCGCCAGCACGATAGCAATGACGCAGAGTCGTGCCGCCGCGCCTTCAGCACCCGGCGTTTCAATCAGCGTGTACATCGCCAGTGGAATCGTGCGCGTTTCACCCGGAATATTGGACACAAAGGTAATGGTGGCACCGAATTCGCCCAGTGAGCGGGCAAAACCCAGCACGGTGCCAACAATAATACCCGGCAGCGTCAATGGCAGGGTTATGGTGAAAAATACCCGCCAGCGCCCGGCTCCCAGCGTACGCGCCGCCTGTTCCAGACGGGTATCGACCGCTTCCAGCGCCAGACGTATAGCGCGGACCATCAGCGGAAAGGCCACCACCGCCGAAGCCAGTGCTGCGCCGCGCCAGCTAAAGGCAAAACTGAAGCCAAACCAGTTATATAACCATTCGCCGATAAAGCCGCGTCGTCCCATCGCCACCAGCAACAGATAACCGACCACGACCGGTGGCAGCACCAGCGGCAGATGGATGACGCTGTCGAGTAACGCTTTACCGGGGAAATGACAGCGCACCAGAATCCACGCCATCAGGATGCCGAGCGGCAAGCTGCAGATTACCGCCAGCGTGGAGACTTTCAGGCTCAGTTCAACCGCCTGCCATTCGGCATCACTCAATATCATGTCCGCGGTGCAAATCCATAGCGTTTAAAGATGACCGCCGCTTCCGGGCTTTTCAGGTATTGAAAGAAGGCACTGACGGCGGCGGAAGGATGCTGGCTGACAATCGCCATCGGATACTCCACCGGCTTGTGGCTGTCAGCCGGGAAGATTCCGACTACCTTCACTTTTTTACTGGCAACCGCATCGGAGCCATACACAATGCCGTAAGGCGTTTCGTCGCGCTCGACCAGCGCCAGCGCTGCACGCACATTGTTGGCACGCGCCATCACCGGAGAAAGCGTCTCCCAGGCACCCAGGTTTTGTAACGCCTCTTTAGCATAAATGCCGGCAGGCACATGATCCGGGTCGCCGACCGCCAGCCGCTGACCTTTCAGCAGGCTTTTCCAGTCAGTGGTTTTACTGATATCGACCGGCTGTGGCTGGCTGGCCGTCGGGGCAATCAGTACCAGTTCATTGCCCAGCAGCGTGTAACGCGTCTGCTTATCAACGCTGTGTTTATCGATGGCATAGTCCATCCACTGTTGGTCGGCAGAGATAAACAGATCCGCTGGCGCGCCCTGCTCAATCTGGCGCGCCAGCGTCGAAGATGAGGCGAATGATGAGACGATTTTAACCGGCTTTCCCTGCTGATACTGCGTGGCAATATCCTCAAGCGCATTAGTTAGCGAAGCCGCAGCAAAAACGGTAATGGTATTGTCAGCCGCCACCGCGTGGCCCGCCAGCGATAACGTTATCGCGGCGCCGGTAAACCAGCGGCTCAATTTAACAGACATAGCACTCTCCAGGTTACGTTATATATTTAATGATATAACGACAATTCAAAAGCTGTCATGTGGTTTATCGGC
>Ga0308158_10000356_pt1 | contig 83388 bp, 70 predicted proteins | sample PhyBR2_FD_201038 | JGI IMG/M metagenome (GOLD analysis project Ga0308158, IMG submission 201038) | Phyllosphere microbial communities from UC Gill Tract Community Farm, Albany, California, United States - DLSLB.R2 | ecosystem: Host-associated > Plants > Phyllosphere > Unclassified | place: USA... | reverse complement strand
GGGCTGGTCACCTGAGGTGACCAGCCCGCCGTCGTCGTTTCACTTTTGACGCAGCGCGTTCTTCGGCCGGAGTGCGTCTAAGGGAGGAACGACCGAGCACCCGGCGAAGAACCGCGAAGTCTTATTTCTTGCCCTGGTTGGCGACTGCCAGGATGGCCTGCTCGGCGGCCTCGGGATCGAGGTAGGTGCCGCCGGGCTTGATCGGCTGGAAGTTTTCGTCGAGGTCGTACACCAGCGGGATGCCCGTCGGGATGTTCAGGCCGGCGATAGCCTCATCGCTGATGCCGTCCAGGTGCTTGACCAGCGCGCGGAGCGAGTTGCCGTGCGCGGTGACCAGGACGGTCTTGCCGGCCTTGAGGTCTTCCTTGATGTCCGATTCCCAGTAGGGCAGGAGCCGCACCAGGACGTCCTTCAGGCACTCGGTGCGCGGAAGGGCGTCGCCCAGGTCCGCGTAGCGGGGGTCGTGGGCCTGGCTGAATTCGCTGTTGTCGTCCAGGGGCGGCGGCGGGGTGTCGTAGGAACGGCGCCACTCCATGAACTGCTCTTCACCGTATTCGGCCAGGGTCTGGGCCTTGTCCTTGCCCTGCAGCGCACCGTAGTGGCGTTCGTTCAGGCGCCAGTCGCGCTTGACCGGAATCCAGCCGCGGTCGGCCTTGTCCAGGGCAATGTTTGCGGTATTGATGGCCCGCTTCAGCAGGGACGTGTAGAGCACATCCGGGAGGATATTGTTTTCCACCAGCAGCTCGCCGCCACGCGCTGCTTCCGCGCGGCCCTGGTCGTTCAGGTCAACGTCCACCCAGCCGGTGAACAGGTTCTTGGCGTTCCATTCGCTGTGGCCGTGGCGCAGCAGAATCAGCTTGTAAGTCATGATTTTCATCCTAGCCGAGCAGTGTTGCCGCCCGCCCAGCGTTACATGGTCCTACCGGGGCCAGGGGTCACGGCCGGACACCGGCCCAAAGGCAAGGGATAGGGTTGGGCAGTGGTTCAAAAGGCTGAACGGGTGAACGCCCCGCAACTTTCCGGGAGGACGTCCCCCGCCAGGCAGGGCCGGCCGGTTGGCAACGTGACCCGCGGCACCACCAACCCCAACCGGATGCGCCGGGTGGACCGCTGGCTGACGGGACCGCAGGCCTGGCGGCTCCGGTCAGCGGCGGACCCCCTGGTGGTTGACCTGGGCTATGGCGCGACGCCGGCCACCGCCGTCGAACTTTATGAAAGGCTCGCCGCCATCCGGCCGGACGTGCGGGTCTGCGGGATTGAAATTGACCCCGCGCGCGTGCGGGCGGCCCTTCCGCTGCAGCGCCCCGGACTGACCTTCCAGGTGGGTGGCTTTGAACTGCCCGTTCCCGGGCGCCCCGTCCTGGTCCGCGCGTTCAATGTCCTGCGGCAATATGAGGAAGCCGACGTACAGGGTATCTGGCGGCTGGTGCAGGACCGGCTGTCCCCCGGCGGTTTGTTCGTGGACGGCACCTGCGACGAAATCGGACGGCGCGTCACCTGGGTGGCGCTGGACCGGGACCGGCCGCTGTCCCTGAGTATCTCGGTCCGTTTCGGCAGCTTCGAGCTGCCGTCGGAAGTGGCCGAACGGCTTCCCAAGGCCCTCATCCACCGGAACATCCCCGGAGAACCGGTTCATGCCTTCATGCAGGCGATGGACCGGGCATGGCTTGAGAGCGCACCGCTGGCCTCATTCGGCAACAGGCAGCGCTGGGTTGGCATGTGCCGCAGCCTGCGCGCGGCCGGGTGGCCGGTCCAGGACGGCCACGCCCGGTGGCGCCTTGGGGAGCTGACGGTGGACTGGGAGGCAGCGGCCCCCCAGGTTTAGGCCCTGCCGGGGCGGATCACCAGGGACCGTAAGGGCCCATGTTGCGGCTGCCGCCGCGGCCTGCGTCCTTCACGGCGGGACGGACATCGGCCAGGTAGACGGAGGCTGCGACAACCGCGGCCAGTCCGAACAGGCCAAGAGTGCTGAAGAGGCCTCCGCCGGCGCCGAACAGCGAAATTACGCCAATCAGGGCCGACCCACCGGTAAGGGCGAGCCAGAACGTCTTGGTCCGCTTGCCGGTGGCTTCGAAGGCGTTGGGCCGGTGCCGGGCACAGTCCACGAACGCCCAGAGCTCAAGCCCCAGGGCCACCAGGCCGAGGATGAAGAACACTGCCTGCTCTATGTAACTGATTATTATTCGACCGTCCACAAGCCCAGCCTAGCCGTCCAGCGTGTCCAGCGCCTGCTTCAGGTCAGCCCAAAGGTCTTCGACACTCTCCACCCCGACGCTCAGCCGCACCAGGTTCTCGGGGACGCTGGCGGGTTCGGCTGTGTGGCGGCGCCGGCGTTCGATGAGGGACTCGACACCGCCCAGGGACGTGGCGGGCAGCCAAAGATCCAGTGCCTCCACCAGCTTGTCCGCAGCGTCGGCACCGCTGAGCCCTGCTGCGGGCGCCACCTGCACGCAGATGATGGAACCGAATCCCTTCATCTGCGCTTTGGCGCGGGCATGGCCCGGATCGGTATCGAGGCCCGGGAACCGGATGGACTCAATGGCGGGGTGCGCGGCAAGGCGTTCCGCCAGGATCATGGCCGATTCCTGGGACCGCTCCACGCGCAGCGCGAGGGTCCGCAGCCCGCGCAGGGCCAGCCACGCCTCAAACGGCCCGGCGATGGCGCCGTGGATGATGCGGTGGTGCAGCAGTGCGGAGCGGATTTCCGGGTCGGAGGTGACCAGCGCACCGAGGACGACGTCGGAGTGCCCGGCCAGGTACTTCGTCACCGAATGCAGGACGACGTCGGATCCCAGCAGCAGGGGCTGCTGGACCAGGGGCGTGGAGAACGTGTTGTCCGTGACGACGATTGCGCCGGCCTCATGCGCGGCCTCCGCGACGGCGGTCATGTCAGCGATGCCCAGCATGGGGTTGGTGGGGCTCTCCAGCCACAACATTGCGGCGGCTTTCCCCGCCGGGCCTTTTGAAGCGAGGGCGTCCTTGACCGCATCGGTATCGGCAATGTCCACGGTCCGCAGTTCGATGAAGCCTTTCTGCGCGAGTTCCGAGGCCATCACCAGCGAGCCGGAGTAGCTGTGGTTGGGCATGACCAGCACGCCGCCGGCGGGAATCAGGGACAGTGCCGAGCTGACCGCCGCCAGGCCCGATGCGTAGAGCAGGCCCGGAAGCGCGGCCCCCTCAAGCTGGCCAAGAGCTTCCTCAAAGGGGTCCCAGGTGGGGTTGGAGTAGCGGCCGTAGCCCCGGTCCCCGTCACCGAGCGGGCCGGTGCCGAAATAGGTGGAGGAAAGGGTGATGGGAGGATTGACCGGCTGGTCCCTTTCCCGTGGCGGACGTCCCGCTGCCACCACCACCGTCTCGGGTGAAAGGGACGCGGCCTGGTGCTCGGAAAGACTCATGGTCAAAAGCGTACTGTTCGGTCCAATCGGGCGGAAAAGCAATGTCGCTTTGTGGACGCCGGTCCATCCACCCGTCCTGCACAGGGGATATTCGGAGGCCCGGAATGTCGCCGCGCCTCGGTAGGCTTGAGAAGTGAACAAACAGAGGGCCGGCGTATTCATCGCATTCGAAGGTGGCGATGGTGCCGGCAAGTCCACCCAGGCGGCCCGGCTTGCTGCGGCACTGGAATCCCGCGGCTACACGGTGCTGCGGACCCGTGAACCCGGCGGCACTCCCGTCGGCGAAAAACTTCGCTCCCTGGTCCTGGACCACGGCAACGGCGAGATCGACGCCCACACGGAGGCCCTGATCTTTGCGGCTTCCCGCGCTGCCCACGCCGCCCAGGTCATCCGCCCCGCACTTGGCCGTGGCGAGATTGTGCTGACCGACCGGTACATCGACTCTTCCGTGGCCTACCAGGGGGCCGGCCGCGACCTGGGCCAGGACGCTGTGCGTTCCCTCAATGAGTGGGCCACGTCGGGCCTCCAGCCGCACCTGACTGTCCTCCTGGACGTTGACCCGCAACTGGGGCGTACCCGCAGGACCGCGGGCCAGGCAGCCGAGGACCGCCTGGAATCCGAAGCTGACGAGTTCCACACCCGCATCCGTGACGCCTTCCTTGAGCTCGCGGCGCGCCGCCCCGCCTCCTATTTGGTCCTGCCGGCCCATTTGCCGGTCGATGACCTGGCCGCACGGATCCTCGCTAAGGTCGACACCCTGCTTGATGCTCCCTTCGCAGCCGTGCAGGATGCAGGCGTGCAGGATGCTGTTCCGCAGCCGGCCGTCCCGGGTGCCGCGAGCGACGGCGGTGGCTCGTGACCGTCTGGGATGACCTGCAGGGCCAGCCCGCCGTCGTCGAACAACTGCGCCAGGCTGCCAGCGGTGAAGGCCTGACGCATGCGTGGCTTTTTACCGGGCCGCCGGGGTCCGGCCGCTCCAATGCGGCCAAGGCGTTCGCCGCGGCGTTGAACTGCGACCAGGAGGACGTGGGCCTGCGCGGCTGCGGACAATGCCAGGCGTGCCACACGATTCTGGGCGAAACCCATTCTGACGTGACGTTCGTGCGCACCGAAAAGGTCACCATCACCATTGACGAGGCCCGCGAACTCGTAGCGACGGCGGGGAACCGGCCGTCGTCGGGGCGTTGGCGGATCATCGTGGTGGAGGACGCTGACCGCATGGCGGAGCGGACCACCAACGTGCTGCTCAAGGCCATCGAGGAACCTACGCCGCGCACCGTGTGGATGCTGTGTGCGCCATCCCCTGCCGACGTCCTGGTCACCATCCGCTCGCGCTGCCGCAGCGTTGCCTTGAGGTTGCCGCCGGCCTCGGATGTCGCCGCCCTGCTCGTCAGGCGCGACGGCGTGGACCCGGCCCTGGCGGAACAGGCAGCCCGCACAGCGCAGAGCCATGTGGGCATTGCCCGCCGGCTGGCCAGGGATCCAGCGGCAAGGGAACGGCGCCTGGAGACGGTCCGTTTTCCGCTGGGACTGCGGGGCGTAACGGCCGCCGTCATGATGGCGGACAAGCTGGTCAAAATCGCCACCGCAGAGGCTAACAGCTCCAACGAGGAGCGGGACGCCGCGGAGAAAGCCGCCCTCCTTGCCACTTTGGGGGCGCCGGAATCCGGAACCCTGCCCCCGGCCATGCGCAGCCAGCTGAAACAGCTCGAAGACGACCAGAAACGCCGCGCCAAGCGATCCATCACGGACTCTCTGGACCGGACGCTCACCGATTTGCTGTCGTTCTACCGGGATGTACTGGTCATCCAGCTGGGGAACGCCGTGGAACTGGTCAACGTTGAGTTGAGGAGTGAGCTGGAGGAGTTCGCCTCCCGCAGCACTCCGGAATCCACGCTGGCCCGGATGGACGCCATCAACAAAGCCCGTGACCGCATCACCACCACCAATGTTGCCCCGCTGCTGACCATCGAGTCCATGGCGGCCAGCCTGATCCAGCCCTCCAAGGAGACCCGATGACTGCCCGCCCCCTGCCCGCACGCCACAGGTCCCTGACGGTCGCCGTCCGCGCCGCGGGTGCCTTGGTCCTGGCCATGGTCCTGGCCTCGTGCAGCCTCCTCAACGGCGGCGGCAAGAACCCGCCGGAGACGGCCACCGCCAAAGCCGATCCTTCGATCGTTGCGTCCGCTCCTGCCGGGCTGGAAAAGTTCTACTCGCAGGAAGTGGTGTGGCAGCCCTGCGAGGGGGAGTTCCAGTGCGCCAAAGTGACTGTCCCCATGGACTACGCCAATCCGGGCGGCGACACCATCCAGCTTGCTGCGCTGCGGGCGCCGAGCACGGGCAAGAAGACGGGCAGCCTCCTGGTCAACCCCGGCGGCCCGGGTGCCTCCGGCTATGACTTCGTCAAGGATGCCGCCGGAACCCATTTTTCAGCTGCTGTCCGCAACGCTTATGACCTTGTCGGTTTCGATCCGCGGGGCGTCAAGCGATCCGCCCCCGTTGCCTGCATGACGGACGCGGAACGTGACGCATCCCGGGCCAAGATCTACGCCCTCGACACCGATGCCGGGCTGCAGGAGGCGCTGGCGGACAACAAGGCCATCGCCGGCCAGTGCGCGGCCCAAACCGGCCCGGTCCTGGCCCACATCGACACCGTCAGCGCCGCCAGGGACCTGGACGTGCTCCGGGCCGTGGTGAACGACACCAAGCTGAACTACCTCGGATACTCCTACGGCACGTTCCTTGGGTCCACCTACGCCTCGCTGTTCCCGGACAACGTGGGCCGCATGGTCCTTGATGGCGCCCTGGACCCCTCCATCACCAATGAAGAGCTGACCAGCGGCCAGGCCCGGGCCTTCGAAAAAGCGCTCCACACCTACGTGGCCAGCTGCCAGAAACAGGGCAAGTGCCCGCTCAGCGGCGACGCCGACTCCGGCGTGCAGCAGATCCGTGACCTGATCAACTCCATCCGGGAGACGCCCCGCACCGCCAAGGACGGCCGGCTGGTCAACGCAACCACGTTTGTCAGCGGCCTGATCACCCCGCTCTACAACGACCAAAGCTGGCCCGCCCTCACCCAGGCACTTGAGGCCGCCATGTCCGGAGATGTGAGCCTCATGCTCCGGCTCGCCGACCTCGGAGCCGACCGAGCGTCCGACGGTTCGTACACCTCCAATTCGACCTTCGCGTTCAACGCCATCAACTGCCTTGACTACCCCATGGTTTCGGACGCCGCGGGCATGCGGGCCGAAGAGAAGCGGCTGGAACAGGACTCCCCCACCCTTGGCTACTTCTTTGCCTACGGCGGGACCACCTGCGCGGACTGGCCGTACAAGAACGTCCGCACACCGGCGCCGGTGGAATACAGCGGGGACTCCCCCATCGTTGTCATCGGCACCACCGGCGATCCCGCAACCCCCGTCGACTGGGCTGCATCACTGCGCAAGCAGCTGGGGAACGCAGCGCTGCTGACTTGGAAAGGCGAGGGGCACACCGCGTACGGCCGGGCCAACAGCTGCCTCGAGGACTCCGTGGACAAATACCTGGTGAGTGGAAAGGTTCCGGCCGACAACACTGTCTGCTGACCGCCCCGGCAGCCCGGGCCCACCCCATTTTGACCGGGGCGCGGGGACTCTATTACAGTTGACTCTTGCATGAAGCGCCCGGTTCCGCCGGGGATTTCGTGCGGTGCTTCCTTAGCTCAGTCGGTAGAGCGTTTCACTCGTAATGAAAAGGTCATCAGTTCGATTCTGATAGGAAGCTCGGGATAAACCCCGGACAGCCCCTTCTTTTAGGGGTTTCCGGGGTTTTTCGCTGGTTAACCGGCTTTTCCATCTTCTACCGCACGCCCGGGAAATGGCCTCCGTTACCGGCCCAGCCCCCGCTGCCGGTAGCCGCGGGCCCAGATGACCTCAGCCACGGCGCTGAGGGCCATGGGAAATGCGACGACGGCGGCCAGGTGACGCAGCAGGCTGTAGGGGTCCGCCAGCGCCGCCCAGCCCACGAGGACGCCTGGCAGCCCGACACAGACGGTCACCCACACCGGGTTGCCCCGGGCATGTGACCATACGGAAGCTGCAACGGACACGGCACACCCGGCGTAGACAAACAGGTTGCCGGTCCACGACTGCTCCATTTCAGCCGGCGTGGGCAGCCAGAGAAACCAATCGGCACGAGCGATCCCGTAGCCGACCAGGACCAGCGAGCTGAAGACGAGCAGGATCCAGGCAGTGGTTCCGGCCCACCGCCGCGCGGCGTCCGAACCCGTCCCCAACGGGCTGTTCTCCTTGGCAACCAACTCGTCACTTGCCGGCGATGAAGGCCTCGATCCGGGCCACGTGGACTTCCGCCAGGCCGCGGTCAGGATCAGGCTGTTCGAGGTGCACCGGCTGTCCATGACCGCTGGCCCATTCCCTGGCGTCCGGGCCAAGGACGTCATCGATCCATACGACTGAGTCCCAGTCAGCGTTGTCGCCGGCGTCCATCCTGGACAGCCACCGGGCAATCGATGTCAGTTTTGGCGTCGGCACGCCCGCGTCGGACTGCCGGAACACCATGGTGACCCGCAGCGGTTCGACGTCGAGCTCCAGCTGGGCTTCCAGCCCGGCTACCGTGTCCGCCGGCCAGGTGGACGCCCACGCGATGCGTCCGCTGCGGGCCAGGCGCCGGACCAGGGCGCGCTTCTCGTTGGAGAGCCGAAGCAGCGGCCCGTCACTCCCGCCGCCCGGGCGCACGGCGGGATTCAGGACGCCATCGATGTCGAGCAGGATGATGGGCTTCACGGTTTGATGCACGACGGGAAAGTAACGGCACCGCGGGCTGTCCGACGGACCACCGGGCCGGTGAACCCGGCCGCCGCCGGTGAGGTTGCTGCTGTCATGTCCCACTCCCCCAAGTGCCAATGTTGCGCTGAGTCTACTACCTGCGGGTGCGCCGAATTTTCGCGGGCCACGCCGTGGTCGGGCGAGGCCTCAGGCCTTTGGAAACTCGTTCAGCTTCGATCGGATGAAGTCCTGGTCCTCGCGGGAAACGGCCGCCTCGCCGTGCTGTCCCGTGGGAAGGCTCTCCCCGCTCTCTTTGGAGATCACCGCCGTGATTGTTCGTGGCAGTATCTGGCATCCCGGGTTGTCGATCAGCCACTTCTGGGTTGCCGGGTCAAGGCGGCCCCACCGGTCTTTGAGGTTCATTGCTGGATGTAGCCTCCGTGCTCAGGTGACAAAACTGACTCTGAAGCGGGCTGCTGCGCCCACCCCAAACCACAAGTAAACGCCGGCCCGGGCGGAGGGCACAGGGACCAAAGTCCCTGCGGCGGGCGCTTTATTACGGCCGCCGCCCCGGCGCCGGCCAAGGTTCAGGAAACGGCAAGGCAGCCAAGGTATCCTCCCGGTATGACCCCCCGCTTCCAGGCTGCTGTTGCGCGCGCTGCTGCCTTCGACGCTGCATTTCCCGCAGGCTGCAGCCTGCCCGCGCCTTGCCCGTCTGCCGGCCCGGACAGGGCAAGCCGGGCACGGGCCGCAGAACAGTTTCGGAAGGGGAACTAGCGGTGGAACCACAGGTCCCCCGGCATATGAGCCAGGACGGGAAGGGCCCCGGCCGCAGGGCGGTTTTGCTGGCAGCAGTGCTGACGATGTCCTCCGCCGTGCCCGACCTGCAGCCGCACCCCAAGCACCAAGTGAGGGGATCGGATACGCCGGCGCCCGACGATGCAGCGGGTACCAGCTCGACCGTCCTGCACTCCGGCCCCGACGGCGACGCGCCCGCCCCCAACACGCCAGCAGCGCCCGTACCGTCACGCGCCCGGATTGTTGACACGTACGGGAAGCACCCGGCCCGGTACTGGGGCCTGGAGGCACCCGGAGTCCTGACGCGACTGCCGCCCCCATCACAGGGAATCGCCCTTACTTTTGACTTTTGCGGCGGCCCCGGCGGCAGCGGCTATGACCAGGCGCTGCTCGACACGCTGCGCCAACGCCACATCCCGGCCACGCTCTTCCTGAACTCCCGCTGGATCAATGCCAACCCCGCTGCCACGCGGCAGCTTGCGGCGGACCCCCTCTTCGAGGTGGCCAACCACGGGACTTCCCACAAGCCGCTGTCCACCACCGGCAATACGGCGTATGGCATCCCGGGCACCCGGAACGCCGGGGAAGTCTATGACGAGGTCATGCCGAACGATGACGCCCTGGCAGGCATTACGGGTAAGCGTCCCCGGTACTTCCGCCCAGGCACCGCCTACATGGACGACGTCGCCACGGACATCCTGGGTGCTTTGGGCGTCAAGCCGGTGGGCTTCAGCATCAATGGCGACGGCGGCGCAACCTATCCCGCCGCCGTCGTTGCCAGGGAGGTGGGCAAGGCCCGGGCGGGGGACGTGGTCATCTGCCACGGGAACCACCCCAACGGCGGAACAGCGGAAGGCCTGAAACAGGCAGTGGACAAACTGCTCGCGGCAGGCATGTCCTTCGCCCACCTGCCCTGACCCACTGCACCGAAGCGTCAGCCCTGGCTCCGCCGTGCCGGTCCGCTGGCGGCCCACGTGCCGATCCGATACGTTGACAGGGAACCTGCCAAGCCGCATCGGAAGGACCTGTCCTGACGCTGCCGAACGTGAGGAACTGCCCATGCCGGAACAACACGGCCTTCCCGCAATCGGCTGGGTTCCCGCCTGGGCGGACCTCCAGGAACGCGGCGCAGACCCCATCGGCGCGGGCTTCGTCGTCGAGGCCGGCATGGGGCAGGACCCCGCAGGCAAGGAATACGTGGCAGGCTGGCCGGGACCTGACGCTGAGAAACTTGCAGGGCAGGCCGCTGGCGAGCCCGGGGTGCGCCTTACCCTGCTTTGCGCTGACGCCGGCGCCGCAGAGGGCCTGGCACCGGGCGGCCTCGCTCCCGTGGCTGAGCAGGTCCTGCTCATGGCCCCGACAGCCGGGCTCGACGCGGCTGTGGAGCTCCCTGAAAACTCCCAGGTGGCCCTGGCACCGATGGAGACCTATGACGCCGTCGAAATCACCGTTTTCGACCACCCTGTCGCCAAGGGACGCATCCAGGTGCGGGATGCCTTCGCGGCGGTGGCCATCACGGAACTCCCGCAGGGGCCCGGGAAAGAGGCCTTCGAACGGGGCCTGTTCGCTGCGATGGCGGAGGAGGCATTCCTCCATGGCGCCGAGTACCTGCATATGGTGGTCAATCCGGACGCTGCCGCCTCCTACGAGGCATCCGGGTGGGCCGTTGCGGGCCGTCTGGTGAGTTTCGAAAGGAACTGACGACGGCGGCCCAGCCCACCGGGTTGGCGCCAGCCCACCGGGGCTGGCGCCCGGCAGCCAGCCCCATCCGCCGGGTGAAGGGCCCTAATCCGGCCTGCCCACCACCACCTGGGAGGGGCTGTGGGTGACGTAGCCGTTGGCCCAGGAAAACAGCGCCCTGACTTTCTGCTGGAATCCGGGGAGCAGGGCCAGGTGGACCGCCAACCATGACACGAATGCCAAGGGCCCCTGCAGCTGCAGGCGCCGGCGGCCCAGTTCCGCGACCGCCGCGCCGCGTCCCACCATGGCCATGTACCCCTTGTCCCAGTAGCGGAAGGGCTCGCGCACACCGCCGGTAAGGTCCGCGTAGATGTTGCGGGCCGCCCACTTACCCGATTGCTGGGCCACCGACCCGAGCTGCGGCAGCTTGTTCCCGGCTGCGTCGGTGATGTTGGCAGAGTCGCCCAGCACATAGACGCCCTCGACGTCAGGGACGCTCAGATCGGGCTGGACGTCCACGCGGCCGCCCCTGCCCTGCTTCAGGCCGGACTCGGTAATGATCCGCCCGGCCTGCAGCCCGCCGGCCCACACCACCACCCGGGCAGGAATCACCGTCCCGTCCTTGAGGGTCACCCCGTCCGGGCGGACGTCAGCCACGGGCTGGCCCATATGCAGCTGCACGCCGAGTTTGGTGAGGCGGTCCCGGGCGTACGCCTGCGATTTCTCCGAAAAGGCGGCAAGGACGTTTGAAACCATATCCACCAGATGGACATGGCAGCGATCCGCCAGCTCCGGCGAGAAGTACTTCGGCACGAGGTATTTGACGTTTTCAGCCAATGCGCCGGCAGTCTCCACGCCGGTGGGACCACCGCCGACCACAATGACGTCGGCGCCTGCCCCGGGCTCGCGGTCGGCCTCGTCCAGGATGGCGGTAATGGCCGCGCTGAGCCGCGTTGCATCCGCCACCGAGTACAGCGGGTAGGCATGCTCATCCGCGCCCGGGGTGTTGAAAAAATTCGGAACTGCCCCCGTGGCAATGACCAGGGCCTGGGCCCGGTAGGTGGACCCGTCCGCGGTGGTCACGGTCCGGTTCGCCGCGTCGATGGCGGTCACCTCCGCCGTCAGGACCCGGACGCTGTTGATTCCGCGGAACTCCGCGCGCAGCGGCCGCGTCACCGTGGACACGCCGATCTGGGACGCAGCCACCTGGTAGAGGAGTGGCTGGAACTGTTGGTAACTGTTGGCGTCAAGCAGCAGAACCCGGACACCTTTGCGGCCCAACTCTTCAGCCGCAGCTTTCCCGGCAAAACCGCCGCCAACCACGATGACCTGATATGAATCGTCCATTCGTGCAACTTACCCCTCCCGGCCTGCGAGTAACAGGGTGCCTTTTCCCGCACCGGCCGTGGGGGCGTGTGCCGGTCTCCCACGCCGGTGAATCTACGGAAGGCAGCGTTCCCGGCACCTAAGATGGCGGCATGGAAGACGAAGCCCTGGCGGACATTGCCGACCGGCTGTATGCGGGGGCGCTGGAGGACTTCATTGCAGCCCGCGCCGCCGCCGCCAAGGAGGCAGCGGGCCGGGACAAGGACCTCGCGGCAGCGGTGCGGGCACTGCCGAAACCTTCCGTCGCCGCCTGGGCGCTCAACATGCTTGCCAGGCACCGGCCGGACGTGCCGGCCCGGCTGGGCGACCTTGGGGCACGGATGCGGGCCGCCCAGGACTCACTGGACGCTGCTGCCCTGCGCGAACTTGGCCGGGAGCGGCGCACCATGCTCGCAGACGCCGTCGACACCGCCCGGGCTGTGGCCCGGGAGCAGGGCCGGCCCATCAGCGACGCGATGGCATCCGACGTCGAGGAAACCCTCCGGGCCCTGACGGCGGACACGGGTGCAGCCAACGCCGTTGCCAGCGGGCGGTTGCTGAAAGTCCTCTCCGCAGACGGCGTCAACGACGTGGACCTGGACGGTGCGGTGGCCCTCCCCGGCCTGCTCCCGGCCGCGCCGCCGAACCGGGCCGCCGGTACTCCTCCGCCTGCACGGCGGTTGGCCGGTAAGAAGACGGCAGAAGCGAAGCCGCCGGGCGGGGAAACGCCGGCGGCGAACGTGGCGGCATCGAAGACGCGGACGACGCCGCCGCACGGCACCGGGCCAACTCCGGCAAAGCCCCGGCTTGAGGCAGTCCGGCAGACTCCCCGCCCGGCCTCGCCGCCCGCGCTGGAACGGGCCAGGGCCGCCCTCGCGGAGGCCCTGGAGGCCGAAGAAGCAGCATCCCAACTGGCCGGCAGCCTGCGGGAGCAGGAAGAGCAGGCGCGTGCGGACATCGCGGACCTGCAGCAGGAAACGGCTGAACTCAGGAGCCGGCTCAAGGCCGCCGAAGAACGCCTTGACCGCTCCCGCAAGCGGCTGGCCACCACCGCGGCCGAAGCGAAACAGGCCGCAAGGGCGGCAGACAAAGCCAGCCGGACCGCCATGCTGGCGCAGGAGCGCGTACTCCGCCTGGGCAGCAACTAAGGGAAGGCGCATACGGGAACGGCCCGGGAAAATCCTCTCGCCCCGGGCGCGGGCGGGACCTACTCTGGAGCTATGGACGCCGCAGCAACTCATGCCTTTGCGATTCCGCCGGTATCAGTCCACCGCCCCACCACGGCCAGGGAAGACAGCATCACCCTGGCAGCGGGCGCCTGGCTCCTCACCGGGACCTACGTTGACGGGTGGGCCCACAACAACCTGCGCGACCTCGAGACGTTCTTCACTCCGTGGCACGCGGTCCTCTACTCGGGCTTCGCTGCCTGTGCCGTGTGGATCGCCGCGCTGACCTGGCGCCGGCATGCACCGGGCACGCGGTGGACGGACGCCGTCCCCGCCGGCTACGGGGCCGCAGCAGCCGGCGTCGTACTCTTTGTCGCATCCGGGGCAGGAGACTTCGCCTGGCATTCGGTGTTCGGGATCGAGCAGAACATCAGCGCCCTGTTCAGCCCGTCCCACCTGGGCCTGGCCACCGGCGGCTTCCTCATCCTGGGCGCACCCTTCTCCGCCGCGTGGCACACCCCGGCCCGGCCGTGGCCACGGCTGCTCCCGGTCGTCGCCAGCGCCGTGCTCGCCGGCATGGTTGCCGCGTTCATCCTGCAGGAGTTCGCGGTCTTCGCCCGCCACGGACTCATCCAGACGTACACAACCGTTGCCGGGACGCAGCCCACGGTGACGGTTCCGACGTCCTCAAGCATCATGGTGTCCCTGGCGTCGTTCCTCGTCTCGACGGTCGCGCTCTTTGTTCCCGTCCTGTTGCTGTCGCTGCGTTGGCGCCTGCACCCTGCCGTTCCGGCGGCCATGGCGCTGGTGCCTTCCGTGGCCCTGCAGGTCATGGTGGCGCTGCGCGACGCCTGGCTGGTCCCGGTTGCCCTGGTCGGTTCCATCCTCGTGGGAGTGGTGTGGGCGGTGGTCCGTCCCACCCCTGGCCGTCCCGCACGGCTCATGGCTGCGGCAGGCCTCACTCCGGTGGTGTTCTGGGCCCCGTATTTCGCCGGCGTGGCACTCCACGACGGCGCCCTGAGTTTCTCTCCCGAGGTCTGGAGCGGGACCCTTGTCTGGACCGGACTCGGAATGCTCGCACTCGCCGCACTTACGCTGAAGGTGCGGACGGCCGCGGCCACCACCCAGGATGCAGCGGCGCGCTGACCGGGCGGCCACAACCCCTCCCGCGGCCCCTGCCCGGCGCCGGTCCACAACACGCGGAGCCGGTTCCAACGAATGTCAGACCCCGGTTGCAGACTGGATTCATGAGAAACCAAGCAACACAGGAATTTCACGTGACGTACTTCGACGCCGACTGCGGCCGGGCCCGGTCCGAGGTCTTTGACACGCTTGAAGAAGCCGAGCGCTTCGCCGGCCGGCACTGCCACGGCGAGGACAGCTGGGCCGTGGTTGACGTCGTGACCGTGGAGCACGTCCAGATCGCTGCCTGACCGGCGGGGTCCGCCGGGCCCGGTACAGCCCACATAAAAGGCCGCAGCCCGTGCTGCCTGGCGGTTGCCGGCAGCACGGGCTGGGGTTGGCTTGGCGGGCTTCCACCGGCCGCTGGGACCGGTGCCGCCGTCGCGGCCTAGGCGAAGTCGGAGACCGCGGGATCGGGTCCGATGCGGCCTTCGCCGCCTGCGGTCCGGTCCAGGTTGTTGATGGCTTCGACGTCTTCCGGATCGAGGGATACCTCGAGGGCTGCGAAGTTCTCCTTGATCCGTGACTCGGTCACAGACTTGGGGATGACCACGTTGCCGATCGCCAGGTGCCAGGCGATGACCACCTGGGCCGGGGTGGCCTGGTGCTTGGCAGCGATGGAGACGACCGCCGGGTCCTGCAGCAGTTCCCCGCCCTGGCCCAGCGGGGACCATGCCTGGGTCAGGATGCCCTTGGCGGCACCGAACTCACGCAGTTCGCGCTGGCTGAAGTAGGGGTGCAGCTCAATCTGGTGGATGGCCGGAACCACGCCCGTTTCGTCGATAAGCCGCTGCAGGCCCTCTGCAGTGAAGTTCGAGACACCGATGGACTTCACCCGTCCGCGCTTCTGGAGTTCAATCAGCGCCTTCCAGGTGTCAACGTACTTGTCCTGCTTGGGCTGCATCCAGTGGATCAGGTACAGGTCGAGGGTTTCCAGGCCGAGCCGGTCCATGGACTCCTCGAAAGCGGCGAGGGTGGACTCGTAGCCCTGGTCCGCGTTCCACAGCTTGGTGGTGATGAAGATTTCTTCCGGAGACAGGCCGGAGCTTGCAATGGCACGGCCCACGCCTGCCTCGTTGCCGTAGATCTTTGCGGTGTCGATGTGCCGGAAGCCGGCCTCGAACGCCTGGCGCACGACCTTTTCAGCCACGTCGTCCTCAACCTGCCACACACCGTAGCCGAGCTGAGGGATCGTGTTTCCGTCGTTGAAAGTCAAGGTAGGTGAAAGAGTCATGCTTTCATCCTGCCAAAGCTGCCCGTCCCGGCGCCCCTGATTCGGGCCCTGTCAGCCACACGCTTAACTGGAAAGTAGGCTTCCAAATCGGGAATATTCCGGCGGCACCCGCGCAGCTATTCCGCGTGAAGCTGCCTCTCGGCGTCCTCCACCTGCTGGAAGACAGACTCGGCGCGGCGGTGGACGGATGCTGCACCCACCGGTACCGGCCCCACGGCGAGCCGCAGCATAGCCGCCGCTTCTGCCGTCGTTGCCAGCGAGTTCCCTGCCTTGGACAAGGATCTATGGACGTCCGCCAGGGCCGCCGGTATGTCCAGCCCGTCGCTTGGGGCACGCCGCTGCGCCTCCATGCAGACAGTCCGGACGCGCGGAAGCAGGGCAGCGAGCTGGTTGGCGATGTCCACCAGCTCGCCGTACAGCTGGTCATCCTCCACGCCCTCGAGGACCTGGTGGAAGCGGTCCAGTCCCCGGTGGAAGCGGTCGTGCGCGCGGCGCCACAACCCCTTGCCCAGTTCCGCGTCATCCTTGCGCCCCTGCCTGGCGGCGCTGAGAAAGCCCAAGCGGGGCCTACAGGTACTGGCCCGGGCCGTGGTCCGGGTCCTCACGCTGGCCGGGCCGTGCAGCCTGCCCCGGCCGGGCGCCGGCCGGGGCCCGCTGTGGCTCGCCGTTTTCCCCAATCACGACGCCGGGGGCAATCATGGTGCCGGGCGGCAGCTGGCGCAGCTGCAGCTGGGCTGCGGCGTGTTCCCGGGCGGCGTGCTGGGCAGCGATGGCGGTCTGGATACCGTGGAACAAGCCTTCGAGCCATCCCACCAGCTGGGCCTGGGCGATCCGGAGCTCGGCGTCGGAGGGCGTGGCGTCGTCGGAGAAGGGCAGGTTGATCCGGTCCAGTTCCGCTACCAGCTCGGGTGCGAGGCCGTCCTCAAGCTCCTTGATGGAGCGCTTGTGGATGGCGGCGAGCCGGCCCCTCGCGGCGTCATCCAGCGGTGCGGACTTCACCTCTTCGAGGAGCTGCCGGATCATGGTGCCGATCCGCATCACTTTGGCGGGCTCATCCACCAGGTCCTGCAGGCTGCTGCCCCGCGGCCTGCCGTCCCCGTCAGACGGGGCCTGGACAGGTGCCTCGTTGTCATCAACGGGGGTGCCTTCTACAGGGAGGTCCTCAGCTGCCTGAGTGTCATTGGGATCGCTCATGCGTTCATACTCTCACGGCCCATCGGCACAGGGCCCACCGGTGAAGCCCTGTGGCAGGCTTGTCCGCTGCGGGCTCAATCAGCAGCACCGGCCCTGGGGATTGCTGTCCTGGCGGTCGGTGCGGTCCCGCCAGAACTCCCGCTCGGTCAGGGGTGCGTCTGCATGCCCGGCCGCCCGGTGATGTTCCAAATACTTGGCGTACGCGTCCGCGCCCATGACGCCGCCCAGGTAGCGGGCAAACCCGCGAAACCCGTTGGCCACCAGGGCCATGCCCGTGCTCATCAGTGCCTGGCCCGTTCAAGGCGGGCCTCTGCGGGCACCTTCGCCCACTCCGCAGCAAGCTCACGTTCGGCGGTTGTGGGCACCAGCCCGGCGGGGGCAAAGACGCGCGACGGAACAGCCGGGTCCTCGTTGTCGGTGGTGGCCACCCCTGCCGACCGGTCCCGGAACGCCTTGGCCGTGGCGAGCACCGCCGTCGCAATCACGATGATGCTCAGCACCACGAAGATCACGGACAGCCAGCCCTGGATGGCCGTGTTGCGGACCACGGCTTCCATCGCAGCGACCGATTTCGCGGTGCCGAACTCCTTCTTGCCGTCGGCCAGCGCCTTGCTGAAGGCGGCGTTGTTGGCGAAGTACCCCACAGCCGGGGTGGAGGAGAAGATCTTCTGGTAGCTCGCCGTGATGGTGACCACCGCGGCGAACGCCAGCGGCAGGGCGACGATCCAGAGGTACTTGAAGGTGCCGCGCTTGGCGACGATGGCCAGGACCACGGCCAGCGCGATGGCGGCGAGCAGCTGGTTGGCGATGCCGAACAGCGGGAACAGGGTGTTGATGCCGCCCAGCGGATCGGTGACGCCCATCAGCAGCACCGCGCCCCAGGCTGCCACCATGATGGCGGTGCAGAGCCAGGCACCGGGCCGCCAGGAGGCTTCCTTGAACTTGGGGACGAAGTTGCCGATGGAGTCCTGCAGCATGAAGCGGGCAACGCGCGTGCCGGCGTCCACAGCGGTGAGGATGAAGAGCGCCTCGAACATGATGGCGAAGTGGTACCAGAAGCCCATGAGGGCGGTGCCGCCGACGAACTGGTGCATGATGTGCGCCAGGCCCACGGCCAGCGTGGGGGCGCCGCCGGTCCGGGACACGATGCTTTGCTCGCCCACGTTCCGGGCGGTCTCGGACAGCAGGTCCGGGCTGATGTTGACACCGCTCAGGCCCAGGCTGTTGACCCAGGTGGCTGCCGTTTCCACGGTCCCGCCCGTCAGGGCTGCAGGGGCGTTCATGGCGAAGTAGAGTCCGCGGTCGATAGAGATGGCTGCCACCAGGGCCATGATGGCCACGAAGGATTCCATCAGCATGCCGCCGTAGCCGATGTAGCGGGTCTGCCGTTCCTTCTCCACCAGTTTGGGGGTGGTGCCGGACGAGATGAGGGCGTGGAAGCCGGACAGGGCGCCGCAGGCGATGGTGACGAACAGGAAGGGGAACAGGGCCCCGGAGAACACGGGTCCGTTTTCCCGGCTGGCGAATTCGCTGAATGCGGGAACGGTGACCTCGGGACGGACCACGATGATGGCCAGCGCGAGCATCACGATCACGCCGATCTTCATGAAGGTGGAGAGGTAGTCGCGCGGGGCCAGGAGCAGCCACACCGGCAGGATGGCGGCGATGAAGCCGTAGATGATGAGGCCCCAGGCGATGGTCACCTTGTCCAAGTGGAACACGGTTGCGCCCCACTCGGTCTGGGCCACCAGGCCGCCGCCGATGATGGCCGCCATCAGCAGGACGAAGCCGATGATGGAGACTTCCATGACCTTGCCGGGCCGCAGGTAGCGCAGGTAGACGCCCATGAAGAGGGCGATGGGGATGGTCATGCCCACGGAGAACACACCCCACGGGCTTTCACCCAAAGCGTTCACGACGACGAGCGCCAGGATGGCCACGATGATCACCATGATGAGCAGGGTGGCGATCAGGGCCGCCGTGCCGCCGATGACGCCGAGTTCCTCGCGGGCCATCTGACCCAGGGAGCGGCCGCCGCGGCGCATGGAGAAGAACATCACCAGGTAGTCCTGGACGGCGCCGGCGAAGACGACGCCGACGATGATCCAGATGGTTCCGGGAAGGTAGCCCATCTGGGCCGCGATGACCGGGCCCACCAGCGGGCCGGCGCCGGCGATGGCGGCGAAGTGGTGCCCGAAGAGCACGTTGCGGTCCGTGCGGACGTAGTCCTTGCCGTCTGCCTTGTACTCGGCCGGGGTGGCGCGGCGGTCGTCAGGCTTGGTGATGTAGCGTTCGATCACCTTGGAGTAGAAGCGGTACCCGATCAGGTAGGTGCACACGGAGGCAAAGACGAACCAGATGGCGTTGACGGTCTCGCCGCGGACGATTGCCAGCATGAACCAGGCGACGCCGCCCAGCAGGGCGATCGCGGCCCAGAGTGCGATCTTTGCCGGAGTCCATTTCCGGTCCTCGGCGTCGAGCCGGGCGCCGTCCACGGCAGGCGGGGGAAGATCCGGATCAGTAGCCAGCCCGCCCTCCGCCCGGGATCCGTTCTTCCGTTGGTCAGGCACTCCGGCCATGTCTCCTCCTTGAGAGATTTCCCACTTTTCCTACTGGGCACCCTACCAACGCCGGTCCGCGCTTTAGCGGCCGACGGCGGCGCGGCGCCGGGCCGTGCGGTGAGCGGCAGCGACGCGGCGACGAATGAGGGGACGGAGGCTCTGCCCTTACGCCAGGCTGCGCCGGGACAAGGGCAGGCCGGACGGGGTGAAGGTCCAGGCAAGCACCGCGCCCGTCACCGGTACCGCCATCACGAGGGCCAGCAAGTGCAGCCAGGGAATGTCCACTGCCGTCCGCATGTCCGTCGACAGGACAAGCAGGAGCGCAGGTACCACCCCTGCCAGCACTCCCAGCAGGGCGCCCACGCCACTGGTGAAAAGGGCCTGCGATCCTGCCAGGGCCTTACGCAGCCGTGGTGAGGCGCCCACCCCGGCAAGGGTGGCATGGTCCGTACGGGCATCGGCCAGGGAGAGGCCGGTGGTGATGCCCGCTGCGCTGAACGTGATGAGGGCCGCCGCGGCCACAATGGACCAGGTCATCCACTGGCTGCCCTGGGAAATGCCCGGCTCGGCCCGGAAGGCCATGCCGGGTTGCCGGTAGACGGCCGCGATGGCGGCGGAGGCTGCATCCGCCTCGGCCTCCGACGGATACGCCGCCAGTTGAACCAGCAGCCCGGCAGGCTCTGCGTGGAGCTCCAGGCGTGCGGCGGTTTCCGGTGAGACAACCCCGTAGTAGGGGACCGGGACCACCGGCTCAAGCACCGCTGCGGCCAGGGAAGTGCTCCTCACCACTGAGGGCACCGTGCCCGGCCCTGACGGCGCCGGCCCTTGGGTCCGCACATCCTGCGCCTGCAGCAGCACAGATCCGTCACGGACGAAGACGGGGTTGGTCACCACCATCCCACCGGCCTCCAGCACCGCCAGGGACTCCGCAGAGGGGTCGCAGCCCAACACTGCCCGGATGTCGTCCGCGCCGCCCACCAGGATGGCCCTGCCGGAGGGCTGTTCATTGACCATGGACCCGCGGCACCGCCAGTCCCCCGGGTCCACTACCCGTCCCACGGGTGTCGTCGGGCACGTATTGGCCTGCGGCCTGGCAAGCGAAAACAACAGGCAATTCGAGGTGTCCGTCAGCGCCGGCAGGCCAGGATCGGCGGGGCCCTCCGGGCAGTTCCGCAGGCTTGCGGGGGCGGTGATGAGCCGGGTCCATTGAACCGTCCCCAGGGCACCATCCACCGCTGCGGAGAGCACGCCGGCGTCAATGTGCACGGGCGGCCGCATGCTGCCATCGGCAGCGAGTGGCTGGTCCACCGTTAGCGGCAGGTACGCCTGGTTTTCCAGGGCGCCCCAGTAATGCGAGTCCCGCAGCCCGGCCTGCTGGCTGGCTGACAGCACCAGGGCAGCGCTGGCCAGGGTGGCGGCGGCGAGTACGGCGGCCACGGCGGGGACGCTCCGGCCGCGGTTCCTTGCCGAATCCCGCGCCGCCATCCGGAGGGAGAGGGACAGCCAGCGCGTCCGGGACGTCAGCCGGGCGATCAGCCATCCGGTCAGCATTACCAGGCCCGCAACTGCGGCCACCGCTCCGGCGATCAGCATGGTGGCCACCACGGGCAGTTGCTCCGCCCGCTGGTCGGGATCGTTCGTGGAATTGCTGAGAAGCCAGCCGCCCATCAGCAGCCCTGAGGCAAGTGCCAGCGCGACGACGCCGGCCACCGTGGTGCGGCGCCCCGTGGGCGCTGGCGCCCGCCCGGATTTGAGCGCACCCAGGACGGCCTGCCTTGACACCTGGCGCGCCGGGACCAATGCGGCCAGAAGGCAGCCGCCCAATCCCATGGCCATGGCCACGGCTGTCAGGAGGAGGTCCGGGTGCAGGCCGGCCAGCCGGGCGGAGCCGGTGGAACGGACCACGTGGACGACGACGGCCGCAGCCCCCAGCCCCACTGCGGCGCCGGCGGCCACGGCCAGGCTGCCAAGCCACAGTCCACCGGCAGTGACGACGGCTCCGACGGTGGCAGTGTCCGCTCCGGAGGAGGCCAGCAGTGCCAGCTCACGTACCTGGCGCTTGGCACCGACGGCGAAAGCGGCACCGGCCAGCAGGCCTACCTCGAGCAGTGCGAGCGCACCGACCAGGCCGAAAGTGGCATAGACGGTCACCAGGACAGGGGTGTTGTCGTGCAGCTGGGAACCGGGAACCGTGCGCTGGCCGGCGGGCGGCGGGTCCAGCACCACACTGCGGGAGAGCACGCCCACGCCTTCGCTGTTGGCCTCCCTGATCTGTTGCCAGGTGACCGGCTCGGGGCCCACCAGGTAATAGGACACGGACTGGCGGGTCGAAGGGCCCGGTGCCAGGTCCGCGGGCGCCTGGCCGGCCTTAAGGTACAGGATGCTGTTGCTGTCCGCGGCGGACGCGTCACGGATGGTACCCACCGGGACAAAGGTTCCTGCCGACGTCGTAAATTCCTGGCCGAAGGCGAGGTGGAACCGCGTCATCAGCCCGGGCGAGGCGAGCACTTCCGTCCCGTCGCGCGGTGCGCGGCCGGCCAGCAGGCTGTACTTGCCGTCAAAGGCCGGATTGAGCGCGTCCACCTCGCGGCCCGGCAAGGAAACCAGGGCCGCGCCCACGCCGGTGGTCAGCGTGAGCGTCCGCTGCGGAAGGACCTCGTAGCCCGCAGGAATGGCGTCGGCAGGGTTTGTCCGCTGGAAGTCCGGGTCGTAGCGGCCGGAGCTGGAAGCGACGACACCGTCGTTGAGTGGGTCCTGCAGGGAGTCAGCGCTGGGTACCGGCAGGACGCTGAACCTCGCCTGAGTGTTGCCCAGTTCGTACCGGACAATCTCCCCGGGTGTGCGCTGGGAGCTCTGGTAGAGGGTGGCGGCGCCGGTCATGCCCGCCACCGGCAGCATGATCAGAAGGACGATCAGGAGCGAGCGCCCCTTATGGCGGGCGATGTCGCGGCGGGCCAGCCGCAAGGCAACTCGGCGGCCGCTCCGGCGGCCCTGCGGCGCGGGAGCGAGGTCGAGCGGCATCAGAGTCCGGCCTGCGTCAGGAGCATCGTGGGGTCGTGCATGGCCGCCGCCTGGTCAATGATGCGTCCATCGCGCAGGAAGACCACCCGGTCCGCCCAGGCGGCGTGCCTGGCCTCGTGGGTGACGAGCATGACGGCGGCTCCGGCATCGGCCCGGGCCCGCAGCACCTCCATGACCCCGTGGCCGGTGGTCGAATCCAGTGCACCGGTGGGTTCGTCCGCCAGGATCAGGCGCCGCTGGCCCACGATGGCCCGGGCGATCGCCACGCGCTGCTGCTGGCCGCCGGACATCTGGTCCATGAACCGGTCCGCCAGCTCCGGGATACCCACCTGCCGCAGCGCATCCGCGGCCTGCCGGTGCGCCTTCCTCGCGGATGTTCCATCCAGCTCCAGCGGCAGCGCCACGTTTTCGCCGGCAGTCAACGTGGGGACCAGGTTGAAGTCCTGGAAGACGTAGCCGACGGCGCGGCGGCGCAGGCGGGCCAGTTCGTTCAGGCCCAGCCCGGCCAGGGGCGTGGATTCGACAAAGACAGCGCCCGACGTCGGCCGGTCCAGTCCGCCGGCAACGGCGAGCAGGGAGGACTTGCCTGAGCCCGACGGACCCATCACTGCGACGAACTCCCCCGCGCAGATGGTGAGGTCGACGCCGCGGAGGGCTGCCACCGCCGTCGCGCCTTCCCCAAAGGTCCGGCCAACCTGGGCAAGTTCCAGGACCTGCTGCGGCCCCAGCACGCTCACCGGCGGCTGTCCGCGTTGAGCGGGGCGTCTTCCGTGACCCCGTTGGACGTTTTCCGGGCGGACCCCGCGGCCGCGGCCTGCGCCTGCTGGACCATCCTGGCCTCACAGAGGTCCAGCCAGCGGACTTCCGCTTCGGTCTGGAAGATCAGCGAGTCCAGGACCAGGAGCCAGGCGGTATCCGTGGCCCGCTGGTTCGCCGCGGTGTCACGCCGGGCTTTGGTGTAGTCCTGCAGGGCCCTGATGGACGCCACGCGCTGGGCCTGGATGATGGCCTGGACATCAACCCCGGGCAGGGTGACGGCGAGCGCCAGCTTGATGGCGAGCTCGTTGCGGGGCGGATTGTTCCGTTCCACGGGGGCAGCGAACCAGCTCTGCACCTCCGCTTTGCCGGCGGCGGTGATGCTGTACACCACGTGGCCCTCGCCGTCGTCGCCTTCCTTGGCCACCAGGGAATCGCGTTCCAGCCGGTCCAGGGTGGTGTACACCTGCCCGATATTCAGGGGCCAGGTGGCTCCGGTGCGGTTCTCGAACTCGACCCGCAGCTGGTAGCCATAGCGTGGCTGGTCCTGCAGCAGGGCGAGGAGGCTGTGGCGAATCGACATGGTGCTCCCCCGGGCTTAGTCATTGCCGGTATGCACAGGCCCCCAAGACCCGTGCATACCGCGTATAGGCAGCCTAAACCGGAAGCATTCGGAACGCAATACCGGGTATGCATCCGGGGCCTTACATCACCAGGAGGACCTTGCCCACGTGGTCGCCGCTGTCGAAGTACCGGTGCGCCGCGCCCACCTGGTCCAGGGGGAAGGTCTTGGCAACCAGGGGACGGATCCTGCCGTCTGCCACCAGCGGCCACACAGCGTCGCGCACGGCGGTCATGATGGCACCCTTTTCCGCCACGGGCCTGGGGCGAAGCGCGGTGGCCACCACGGCCGCCCGCTTCTTCAACAGCAGGCCAAGGTCCAACTCGCCCTTGGTGCCACCCTGGAGGCCGATCACCACCAGGCGCCCGTAGTCGGCCAGGGCATCCACGTTCTGCGGGAGGTATTTGGCCCCCACCACATCAAGGATGACGTCCGCCCCCTTGCCTTCGTTCTGCCGCCGAAGACTGTCCGGGAAGTCTTCCTCTTTGTAGTTGATGGCGATGTCCGCCCCGAGGAAGGCTTTGGCGGTGCTGACTTTCTCATCGCTTCCGGCCGTGGTGGCCACCTTGGCACCGAAGGCCTTGGCGAGCTGGATGGCCATGGTGCCGATCCCGCCGGTGGCACCGTGGATGAGGACCGTCTCGCCCGGCTGCAGCTGCGCCGTCATGATGAGGTTGGAGTACACCGTCGCAGCCACCTCGGGCAGCGACGCGGCGGTGACCAGGTCAACCCCTTCGGGGACCCGCAGCACCTGCTCGGCCGGGACCGCCACCTGCTGGGCGTAGCCGCCGCCTGCCAGCAGGGCCACTACCTTGTCCCCCAGCGAGAACGGCTTGCTGACACCGGGTCCGAAGCCGGCGATCCGTCCTGACACTTCCAGCCCAGGGACCTCGGAGGCACCCGGCGGCGGCGGGTAGAAGCCCCTGCGCTGCTGGACATCGGCCCGGTTCAGGCCGGCTGCCACCACGTCAATCAGCACTTCGCCCTGGCCGGGCACCGGGGCGTCCACGTCCCGCACTTCCAGCACTTCCGGGCCGCCCGGTTCCGATATGTAGACGGCTTTCATGGACCTCTCCCGTTCCTGACTAAAATCCTGGCTGCATCCAGTGTGCACCGGGCGCTTCCCCGGGCCTGTTTTGTTGCAGGCAAGCGCCTATGAAACACTACTAGCTGAGGAAGGTTGTCCGAGCGGCCGAAGGAGCTGGTCTTGAAAACCAGTGTGCGGTAACCCCGTACCAAGAGTTCGAATCTCTTACCTTCCGCAAGGGAACCCCTGGCAGCCGGCACCGGCCGCCAGGGGTTTTTTGCTTTAACAGCCCCTGCCTGCCTTGTTGCGCGGACGTAAATTCTTTGGACTAATCCCCTGCCGAACCCGGGACCCAAAGCTACCCGCGGGTATTGTTTGTGACTGCCGGCACATTTGCGTGTCTGCCGGCAGCATCACTCCCGCCAACAGCACCTCCGGTCCGGGCTAGGGAAGCCCCGGACCGCAAGGCGGGCCGCTCCGCTGGGGAACGTCCCGCCGAATGCACGCTCTAGCCACCCTGCGTTCATTCAGCGCTGTTGTCATGTGCCGGACACCACTTGACCAGGAGCAGGGTCCGGGCCCACGTCCGATCGGTACAACCACGGACGCACTCCACCGGGTCCCCACCCGGGACACCTCAATGAAAGTAAGAGCGGATGCATCAAAAAACATGGAAGTTATTGCTGGGCACAGCGTTGTCCGCGGGGCTCATCGCCGCCCCGCTGGCAGCTGTCCCGGCAGCCGCGGAGGTCTCAGCCGCGGCCGGCACCTCCCCCGTTGTCATCAACGAGGCCTACCTCAGCGGCGGCAGCAGCGGCGCCGCCTACAAGAACAAATTCGTGGAGCTGTACAACACTTCGGACGCCCCGGTCTCCCTTGAGGGCTGGTCCGTGCAGTACCGCTCCGGGACCGGCGCTGCGGCGCCCAGCGGGGTGGCTGCCCTGTCCGGGTCCATCCCGGCCAAGGGCTACTACCTGGTGCAAGGCGGAAGCAATGGCACCAACGGCGCAGACCTGCCCAAGCCTGACCTGGTGGCGGCCGCCCTGAACTTCGCCGGGGCCTCGGGAACCATCGTGCTCGCCAAGCAGCCCACCGCCGTCGCGCTTCCCACCGGTTCCGTGGTGGAAACAGCCGGCGTGGCAGACCTCCTGGGCTACGGCGCCTCCAACACCTTTGAGACCCAGGCTGCTGCGGCACCTGCCGGAAACACGGATGTGAAGAGCCTCAACAGGGCCGCCGGGGCGGACAGCAACAATAACGCCGCTGACTTCACGCTCCTTGGCGCCATCACGCCAACACCTTCGGGCGGCACAGCTCCGGCTCCCGACCCCGCGCCCTCGCCCTCGCCGGATCCCGTTTCCAGGACCATCGCGGAGATCCAGGGCACCGGGACGGAAAGCCCGCTGGCCGGAGCCACCGTCACCACCAAGGGCAAAGTCACGGCAGCCTTTCCCACGGGCGGCCTCAACGGCTACTACCTGCAGACCCCCGGCACGGGCGGTGACCTGACGGCCACCAACCACGCCGCATCCGACGGCATCTTCGTCTACTCCCCCGCCACCGTGGCTTCGGTGCAGGCCGGTGACTACGTCCAGGTGACGGGCACAGTGGCCGAGTACTACGGCATGACCCAGCTCAACGTCACGGCAGCGGCAGGCCTCACCAAGCTCACCGACGCTGCCCCCGAGGTCAAACCCACCATCTTCACCCTTCCCGCCGCGGAAACCTTCCGCGAATCCCTGGAAGGCATGCTGCTGGCACCACAGGGGCCCATGACGGTGAGCGACAACTACAGCCTCAACCAGTACGGCGAGATTGGCCTGGCGGGCGGGACCACTCCCCTGGTCCAGCCCACAGCTGTGGCACCGTTCGGCTCCGCCGAGTACACCGCCGTGGTGGCTGACAACGTTGCCCGCGGCATCAAGCTCGACGACGGGTCCAGCACCAACTTCCTGAAGGACGCCGCCACCAAGGCCGAGGTCCTGCCGTACCTGACCACCGCGGACCCCGTCCGCGTGGGTTCGCCGGTGGACTTCACCACCAACGTGGTGCTGGGTTACGCCAACAATTCCTGGAAGCTCCAGCCGCTGACCCACCTGACCGAGGCCAACAAGGCCACCGTCCAGCCGGCCAGCTTTGGTGCCACCCGCACCGCGGCCCCCGCTGCCGTGGGCGGCAATCTGAAGATCGCCTCCTTCAACGTGCTGAACTACTTCCCCACCACCGGTGACATGCTCTCCGGCTGCACGTTCTACGAGGACCGGGACGGCAACCCCATCACCGTCCGTGGCGGCTGCGACGCCCGCGGTGCAGCCAACGCGGAGAACTTCAAGCGCCAGCAGGACAAGATCGTCTCCGCCATCGCCAAGTCCGGCGCCGATGTGGTGACCCTGATGGAGGTGGAAAACTCCGCGCAGTTCGGCAAGGACCGCGATGATGCCCTGGCCAAACTCGTAGAGGCGCTCAACATCCCCACCCCGGGCATCTGGGACTACGTCCGCTCACCCGCCAATGCGCCCCCGCTGGCCGACGAGGACATGATCCGCACCGCATTCATCTACAAGAAGGCCGCCGCGGAACCCGTGGGTGAATCCATCATCCACAACGACACCGTTGCCTTCGCCAGCGCCCGCAAGCCCCTGGCCCAGGTGTTCAAGCCCGTGGGCGGCGGCGCCGGCACGGAATTCATCGCCATCGCCAACCACTTCAAATCGAAGGGCTCGGCAGCAACCCCGGACGATACCGACAAGGGCCAGGGCGCCTCCAACCTCGCCCGCACGGCCCAGGCCAAGTCCCTGCTGGACTTCGCCAACTCCCTGCAGGCGTCCAAGGGCACCGACAAGGTGTTCCTGATCGGTGACTTCAACTCCTATGGCAAGGAAGCCCCCATCAACGTCCTCACGGGCGCGGGGTATGTCAACCAGGATGACAAGGCGCGCAACCCCGACGGCTCAGCCAAGCACTCCTACCTTTTCGGCGGCCTGGTGGGCTCACTCGACCACATCCTCGCTTCCCCCGCCGCCAACGGTGTGGTCACGGGCGCGGACATCTGGAACATCAACTCGGTGGAATCCGTGGCGCTGGAGTACAGCCGCTACAACAGCAACGTCACCGACTACTACACGCCGGACCAGTTCCGCGCCAGCGACCACGATCCTGTGGTGGTGGGCCTGGATCTGGCATCCACACCTGCCACTGTTGACCTGAACCTCCTGAACATCAACGATTTCCACGGAAGGATCGACGCCAATACGGTCCAGTTCGCGGGCACCATAGAGAAGTTGCGCGCCGCAGCCGCTCCGGGGGCCACGGCGTTCCTGTCCGCGGGCGACAACATCGGCGCCTCCCTGTTCGCCTCGGCGGTCGCCAAGGACCAGCCCACCATCGACGTGCTGAACGCTTTGGAACTGAAGGCATCCGCGGTGGGCAACCACGAGTTCGACGGCGGCTGGGCGGACCTGCGCGACCGCGTCATCGCCGGCGGCACGAATGCGAAGTTCCCCTACCTGGGCGCCAACGTCTACAAGAAGGGCACCACCGAGCCGGCACTTCCGGAGTACACTGTGCTGGACCTGAACGGCGTCAGGGTGGCCATCATTGGCACCGTCACCCAGGAGGTCCCGTCCCTGGTGACGCCGGCCGGCATCGCCGACCTCGACTTCGGGGACCCGGTGGACGCCATCAACCGGGTGGCCGCGAAGATCACCGCGGACAAGATTGCCGACGTCATCATCGTGGAAGACCACGACGGCGCCGGCTCGGGTGTGGTGGAAGGCGCCACCCTGGAGCAGGAAGTGGCAGCCGGCGGCCCGTTCGCCAGGCTGGTCACCAAAACGTCCGCCGACGTTGATGCCATCTTCACCGGCCACACCCACAAGGAATACGCCTGGGACGCACCCGTTCCCGGCGTGGCGGGCAAGACCCGGCCCATCGTTCAGACCGGCAACTACGGCGAGAACGTGGGCCAGATCCAGCTGACCGTGGACACCGCCAGCAAGCAGGTGACCGCTTACAAGGCCGGGAACGTCAAGCGCACCACGGACGCCGCCGCCGGCCTGGTGGCTGCCTACCCGCGCGTGGCCGCCGTCGACGCCATCGTAAAGAAGGCCCTGGCGGACGCCGCTGTGGTGGGCAACCAGCCCGTGGGTTCGGTCACCAAGGACATCACCACGGCTTTCACCACCGATGCCGCCGGCGCCGCCAAGCGCGATGACCGCGGCAGCGAATCCACCCTGGGCAACCTGGTGGCCGACTCCCTGCTCGATTCGCTGAAGCCCGCCGGCCTCGGCGGCGCGGAAATCGGCGTCGTGAATCCCGGCGGCCTGCGCAACGAGCTGTACTACGCGCCGGACGGCACCATCACCTACGCCGAGGCCAACGCGGTCCTGCCGTTCGTGAACAACCTGTGGACCACGTCGCTGACCGGTGCGCAGTTCAAGACCCTGCTGGAGCAGCAGTGGCAGACCAACCCGGACGGTACGGTCCCCAGCCGCGCCTACCTGCAGCTGGGGCTGTCCAAGAACGTGAACTACACCTACGACGCCGCCCGGGCCGCCGGTGACCGGATCACCGCGGTGCGGGTGAACGGTGAACTGCTGGACCCGGCCAGGTCCTACCGGGTGGGCACGTTCAGCTTCCTGGCCACCGGAGGCGACAACTTCCGGATCTTCACCGAGGGCACCAATACCCGGGATTCCGGGCTGGTGGACCGGGACGCCTGGATCGGCTACCTCCAGAAGAGCAGCCCTGTGGCTCCGGACTTCGCGCGGCGTTCGGTGGCGGTCACCAACACCACCGCCGGCGGGGTCAAGCCCGGTGGGCCCGTCACCCTGGCGGTCTCGAAGCTTGACCTGACCTCCCTGGGCAGCCCGGTGAACACGGCCCTGGAGGCTTCGTTCACCGATGCCGCCGGCAAGGTCACCGCGCTGGGCACAGTACCGGTGGCCGCCGGTGCGGCTTCGGTGGACCTGGCTGTCCCGGCCGGGGCGGCGGAGGGCGCGGCAACCCTGGTGCTCACCGCCGTCGAGTCCGGCACCGTGGTGAAGGTGGCCGTGCTGGTGGGAGCCGATACGCCGGCGCAGCCGGTCTGTGTTCCGCCGGTCAAGCCCACCCGTCCCGCTGACGTCAGGGGGCAGGCGAACTACGGCCAGGCCATGGCTGCCTACCGCGCCTGCCTGCGGGGCTAAAACCCTGGATGCGCCATCACTTGTGGTCCCTGTTCCGCCGGTTCAGCGACCATAAGTGATGGCGCATCGCCGTTTAAGGCCCTGTGAGTTAAGCCCGGTGAGTTAAGCCCGGCGAAGGATGGCGGCGGCGATCTCGTCCGCATCGCGGAGCGTGCGCTGGCCACTGCGGTACACGGGGCCGCCGGGCTGGACGGCCTCGGCGGCGATGGCGGTGCCCCACTGCGCTGACGACAACTGCAGCCCCAGCACAAACAGGCCCTCGGTCACTGACCCGTTGGCCGCAACCGGGCGGTACGGGTGCGCCTCCACGTCCAGGCCGGTGGACTCGATGGGGGCACCTTCGGCGGTCATCATGAGCTTGGGCCGCACCAGCCCATCGGCCAGCAGCTGCTCCAGTACCGGTGAATCGTTGGCCGAGACCCGGTTTCCGGGGGCCAGCGCTTCCACCATGGTCCGGGCCGTGGCGGGCGGCCCGGAAACCCACGGCGAAGCAGCGGTGAACATGGCCGCCTTCCGGTCCACCCGGAATTTCGGGTCCGGCCCAACAAAGCTGACCACCCCGGCCCTGGCCAGGGCGGCGAGCTGTTCGGAGCGCAGCGCCGGCGGGCCGCTGGCCAAGCCCTCCACGAACGATTCGAACCAGCCACGCAGGCCGGCGACCCATGACTCGTCGGTGATGCCGCCGTCGGCCACTGCCGTCTTCAGGACGGCGCGCCCGTGGTGCAGCGCGGCGATGGCCATCTTGACCGGATCGTCCTCGCCCAGGGCCGACCGGCGCGCATCGTCGAGCAGGAACTCCACCACGGCGGCGTCGTGGCCCCTGCGGGAATCGAACGAACGGCCTGCCAGTGGAGCCGCGAGCCCGGGCAGGTCCAGGCGGTGCCGGGGACCCACGTGGACGGCCAGGACGCTCTCAACGCCGTCCTCCCAGTTCGCCGCGCTGTGCGCGTGCGGCTGCAGGGCTTCCTCCAGCGCTGTGAGGAATGCGGGCGCGTCGGGCACTGCGCCGGGCTGCGAGCGCACCAGCGTCGAGTAGTAGGCCCACAGCGCGTCGCGGTGCAGCAGCGGCCACAGGTCATGGTCGAACGAAGGGCGGATCCCGGCCTTCGCCAGCCGCCCGATGGCGGCCTCGGTGAGGTAGCGGAGCGTGATGGAGGAGGCGTAGTAGCCGTCCAATGCCGCCTTGGCACGGTACGGGGTTCCGCGCCGGGACGCTGCGATGATCAGGGGTTCCTGGCCGGACGGTTCGTACTCCAGGCCTGCGCCGCTGGACACGAACTTGCCGCCGCGGCCTTCGGTGAGCTGGCCCATGGTGTCGAAGAAGTTCAGGCCCATGCCGCGGACCAGGACCGGCTCGCCGGCGGGGATCAGGGACCAGTCCACGTCCGCCGGGACGGCGGGGGGAAAGTACTGCAGGCCCAGTTGTCCGGCGGCGGCCTGGAGCTCCCGCTGTTCAGGATTCAGCCGGGAGGGGATGTGCCCCAGGGCCAGCACCACGGAATGGGCGCGGATGCCCTCCCCGGTGGCCAGGCCGACATCGAACATTCCGTCCCCGGCGGGGCGCACCGACACAGCGGTCGTTTCGTGGAATTCGATGGTGACGCCGTCGGGGGCCGTGCCCAGCAATTCCTCCACGGTGCAGCGCAGGTAGCGTCCGTAGAGGGCGCGGCTGGGAAAATCATTCGATCCCAGCACCGCCAGCTCCGCCCGGTCCCCCGCGGTGAGGGCCGGCAACGGGTCCCGCTGCTGCCTGGCCCGCCACTGGTCGAACGTGGTGCCTGCAACAGGAGCGGGAAGGGCCGGATCCTCGGGAACCAGGGTGGGGTAAAAGGACTGGGTGTTCATGAGGAACAGCCGGGACTGGCCCGGTTGCCACACATGTCCAGGGCCTGCCGGGCAGGGGTCCACGACGTCGATGTGCAGTCCGGTTTTCGGGTTGCCGGCGACGGCGGTGTGGGCGAGCAGCCGCTCCAGCACGCTGGTGCCGCGGGGACCGCCACCGATGATGACGGCCCGGTTGCTCTGCGATATTTCCACGCCATCCAGCGTACGGGCTGGAAGCGGAGCGTGCGCCGGACGCTTGACTTGCCAGCCATGGGGGATGTTGTTTGGATGGGGCGCATGACCACCACAGCAGCTGATCAAGCGTCCGTACCCGGCTCCGGCCGGGACACTTCCGGCAGCAACTCCCGGGAAACCGCGCCGGAACCCGTCGACGAGAACGTGTGGCTGGAGGACATCTACGGCGAGGAACAGCTGGCCTGGGTCAAGGAGCAAAACTCCCGCACCGAGGACCTGCTGGAGGACGGCGGCTACGCGGAACTGGAAACCGGCATCCTGGAAGTACTGGACTCCACGGACCGGATCGCCATAGTGGGCAAGCGCGGCGACTGGTACTACAACTTCTGGAAGGACGGGCAGAACCCCAAGGGCCTGTGGCGGCGGACCACCTGGGAAAGCTACTGCACCGACTCCCCGGAATGGGACGTGCTGCTGGACGTGGACGAACTGTCCCGCGCCGAAGGCGAGGAGTGGGTGTTCCACGGCGCCACGTTCCTGCGCCCCGCAGCCGGGGAGCCCTACCGCCTGGCGCTGCTTGCCCTCTCCCCCGACGGCGGCGACGCCAACCGCTACCGCGAGTTCGACGTCGAGGCGCGCGGCTTCGTGGACCCCGCCCGCGGCGGGTTTGACCTCCCGACGGCGAAGGGCAACGTGTCCTGGCTGGATGCCGATACGCTGCTGGTTGCTTCCACCGCCGACGGGCTGCCCAAGACAGCGTCCTCCTACGCGCGGACGGCGGTGACGCTCAAGCGCGGAGAGTCCCTGGCAGCGGCTCCGCGCCTCTTCGAGGTGGCGGAAGACCACATGATGGCCGTGGCGGCCCATGACTCCACGCCCGGCTTTGAGCGGACTTTCGCCGTGGACTACATCGACTTCTTCAACCGCTCCAACTTTGTGCTGCGGGACGGATCCTGGGTACAGATCGACGTTCCCACCGACGTCAACGTCAGCGCCCACCGGGAATGGCTGCTCTTCCGTCCGCAGCAGGACTGGATTGTGGACGGCACCACGTATCCTTCCGGGGCGTTGCTCGCCGCCAACTTCGAGGACTACCTCGCCGGCAGCCGCAACCTCACGGTCCTGTTCACCCCCGACGCGCACACGTCACTGCAGTCCTGGAGCTGGACCCGGAACTTCCTCCTGCTCAACCTGCTCAAGGACGTCTCCTCCGAGATCCGGGTCCTGGACCCGTCCCGGCCGTCCGACGGCGCGGACGGCGGCTGGGCGGCCACGCTCCTGGACGCCTGCCCGCCGCTGCACGATGTGAACGCCTACGCCGTGGATGACGAGGACGAGGGGCCGGCGCACGGCGGCGCGGGCAATGACTTCTGGCTCATCGCCACGGGTTTCACCACCCCCACCACCCTGATGCGCGGCACCCTGGAACGCGGAAGCGCCGGGACGTCCGGCGTGGTGAGCCGGCATGCGGTGGTCAAGACCTCGCCGTCGTTCTTTGCCGACGCTGACTACCAGGTGGAGCAGCACTTCGCCGTGTCCGACGACGGCACCCGGGTCCCATATTTCCAGGTTGCTCCGCGGGACCTGGCTTTGGACGGGCAGAACCCCACCCAGCTGTCCGGCTACGGCGGATTCGAGGTGTCCCGGACGCCCGCCTACAGCGGCACCGTGGGCAGGGCATGGCTGGAGCGGCGGACCAAGCTCTCGGACGGCAGCGACGGGAAGGCCCCCCACTCGCGCGGCGGGGTGTATGTGGTGGCGAACATCCGCGGAGGCGGCGAATACGGGCCGGCCTGGCACCGTGCCGCGCTGAAGGAAAACCGGCACCGCGCCTACGAGGACTTCGCAGCCGTGGCACGGGACCTGATCTCCCGCGGGGTCACCTCGCCGCGGCGGCTGGGCTGCGTGGGCGGATCCAACGGCGGACTCCTGGTGGGGAACATGCTCACCCGGTATCCGGAACTGTTCCGGGCCGTCTCCTGCGGCGTTCCCCTGCTGGACATGCGCCGCTACACCAAACTCTCCGCCGGGCACTCGTGGATTGCCGAGTACGGGGACCCGGACGTTCCCGAGCAGTGGGAGTACATCAGGACCTTCTCGCCCTACCACCTGCTCAAGGACGCGGTGGAGTACCCGGAGACGTTCATCTGGACCGCGACCTCGGACGACCGGGTAGGCCCCGCGCAGGCACGGAAGATGGCTGCCCGGATGCTTGCCATGGGCATCCCGAACGTGTGGTTCCACGAGGCCCTGGAGGGTGGCCACGCCGGCGCCTCCGACAACCGGCAGGCCGCTGCCCTGCAGGCGCGCAGCCAGCACTTCCTGTGGAAAGCGCTGGCGGGCTGACCGCCATGGCACCCGGGCTGGCGGTACGGCGGGCCGTTGCCGCGGACGTGGAGCGGCTGGCCCAGGTGCACGTCCGCTGCTGGCAGGAGACCTACCGGGGCATGCTGTCCGATGCCTTCCTCGCCGCCGTGGACCCGGAAGACCGGCTGCGGCTCTGGCAGCACCTTCTGGACCGGGCCGAACCCGCCGAGGCGTGGGTGGCGTGCGACGGCGGGACGGTGGTGGGGTTCGCCGGTTCCCGCCGGCTGCCTGCCCCCGGCTCCCCGGAAGGACATCCGCCGCCTGCCTCCGGAGATCTGGAGTTGTGGGGGCTGTACCTGCTGGCCTCGCACCAGGGTCTTGGCTTGGGCGCCCCTTTGCTGGACGCGGCCATCGGCTCCAGGGCGGCGAGCCTCTGGGTGGCAGCCGCCAACACCCGGGCCATCGGTTTCTACCGCCGATTCGGCTTTGCACCGGACGGCGCAGCGGACGTCCTGCCGGAGTGGGAGGACCTCCCGGAGATCCGGATGGTCCGCCCGGCGCAGGGTTGACCGCGGAGCAGCCGAACCCCGTTTACCGGGGGCGGCGCCGGTGGCGGGCACCGTTTTGCACTGCATGGCCGGATCTGCGTATCCTTGGTGGGCTAGTAATAGCAACTGGAGACGTGCCAGAGCGGCCGAATGGACTTCACTGCTAATGAAGGGTCGGGGTTAAACTCGACCGGGGGTTCAAATCCCCCCGTCTCCGCGTTTGGCCCCGGTCCCTTGGACCGGGGCCTTTTGCGTTTCCAGGCTCTTTTGCGTTTCCAGGAGTAGCTGCACGACGGCCTCTGCAGCCTGGGCTCCCGTCAGTCCCGGGCTGCTTCGCAGATCCGGGCGTTCAAGCTTCGGAAACGCGAACAACCTTATGACTCTCCGGGCCATGGCTCGGCAACCGTCGGAAAACGCTGTCCGGCAGTCGGACGCGGCGGGCGGTGCCGGATCGGCGGTGGCAGGATTGGCCCATGGCGGCACGCAGCAACCCACTCCACCCGGACGTCGTCCAGACAGCATGGAATCCGCGCCTGGCCCTCCTGGTGGCGGCAGCGTTCTTTATGGAATTCCTGGACGGCACGGTCCTCACCACCGCCATTCCCAGTATTTCGGCGGATTTTGCCATCCCCGCCGCCGACGTCAACATCACCATGACCGCCTACCTGCTGACGGTGGCCATCGGCATTCCCCTCAGCGGCTGGCTGGCGGAACGGTTTGGTGCCAGGCGGATCTTCTGCACTGCCATCGCTGTGTTCACCCTGTCGTCCCTGGCCTGTGCGTTCAGCCACGACCTGGCCACCTTGACCATGAGCCGCATTGCCCAGGGTGCCGGCGGCGCCATGATGGTACCGGTGGGCACCCTGGTGGTGCTGCGCGGCACCCCGAAGTCCGAGCTGCTGCGTGCCACCGCGTTCCTGGTGTGGCCCGGGCTCCTGGCACCCGTACTCGCCCCGCTGGTGGGCGGGGCGCTCACGACGTACCTGTCGTGGCACTGGATCTTCCTGGTCAACCTTCCGCTGGGGGCGGCCGCCTTCGTGGCGTCCCTGCGGCTGGTTCCGGCGGTGGCCGGAGATCCCGGCCGGCGGCTGGACTGGCCGGGAATGCTCCTGACAACGGTTGGCGTCGGTGCCCTGGTGACCGGCCTGGAGCTCGCCAGCAGCCACCCGGGACTGCCCTGGGCAGGAATCAGCGCTGCGGCCGGGATCGCGGCACTGGCCGGGGCGGTCCTGTGGATGCGACGGGCTCCCCATCCGCTGTTCAACCTGCAGGTCTTCCGCACCAGGACGTTCCGGGCCATGGCCACGGGCGGATTCGTGTACCGGGTCACCATCAGCTCCGTCCCGTTCCTGCTGCCGCTGATGTTCCAGGCGGGGTTCGGCTGGTCGCCGCTGCACGCCGGCGCCCTGGTGGCAGCAGTGTTCGTCGGGAACATCGGGATCAAACCGGCCACCACGCCGTTGATCCGGAAGTTCGGTTTCAAGGCGATGCTGGTGTTCGCCTCGCTGGCATCAGCCGTGACGTTCGCCCTCTGCGCCTTCCTGACACCGGAAACCCCGGTGGCTTTGATGGCCGCACTGCTGGTGTGCAGCGGCGCCTTCCGCTCCATCGGCTTTTCGGCCTACGCCTCGGTCCAGTATGCGGACATTCCCCCGGCGCAGCTGACCTCCGCCAACACCGTGTCCGCCACGCTTGTGCAGCTCGGCACAGGCTCCGGCATCGCCATCGCTGCCCTGCTGATCCGGACCTTCGAGGGCCTGTCCTCCGCGGCCCAGGATCCGGCCGGCCCATTCCGCGGCGCTTTCCTGGCGATGGCCGTCCTGATGCTGGCAAGCACCGTGGACAGCATCCTGCTCCCCCGGCACGCGGGGGCAGCAGTCAGCCGGCCTGGGCCAGCACCAGGGGCAGAACCGCTCCCGCCCCGGCCTGCCGAAGGGCGCGCCCCGCGACGGTGAGGGTCCACCGGCTGTCGGTGAGGTCGTCGATGAGCATCACCGGCTGGCCTTGGACGGACTGCAGGGCGGCCTCGAGCTCGGGACCCACCACCAGCCGGTCCCATACTCCCGCCAGCCGGTATACGCTGTTGCCGCCTCGGCCGCCGGTGGGTCCGCCGTGGGCCAACTGCAGCTCACCAAGGTAGGGGATGCGCCCGATTTCCGAGATTCCCCGGGCCAGCGAGCCCACGAGCTGGGGCTTGCCGCGGGACGGCACGCCCACGATCGCGGCCGGCCTCCCCACCCCGCTCCACCCCGGGTTCCGGCCATCACCGGTCCCCCACTCGCGCAACACCTGGACGCAGGCCTGGAGCATGCCCGGGTCCACCGGCCGGTCCTCCGCACCGGCGGCAAACAGTTCCCGCAGGGCGCCGCCCCAGCCGAGGTCCGTCAGGCGGGCCAGGACGCGCCCCTCCGAGAGGCCCTCAGCCGGTTTGAGTTTCCCCTTCACCGGCACCCCAAGACGGTCCATGCCGCTTGGCCACTGAAGACGCGGCTCCAGGACGCCGCCCGCCCTGCTGAGGGTCTGGTTGGCCGCCGCCGTGGCGTCGGCGGCCACGTCCGCAGGGAACCACTGGCCGGCGCAGTTGTCGCACCGGCCGCAGGGACGGGCTGTCTCGTCGTCCAGGACCGACGTGATGTACTCCATCCGGCAACCGGCCGTGTCCTGGTAGATGACCATGGAGTCCTGCTCGTCCACCCGGGCCTCCGCAATGCGGCTGTAGCGCTCGGCGTCGTAAACCCAGGGCTGGCCCGTGGAGCGCCAGCCGCCGCCGACCCGCTCCACCGCCCCGTCCACGGACAGGACCTTCAGCAGCAGCTCAAGCGGAGTGCGGCGAAGGTCCACCCGGGCTTCAAGCGCCACCGTTGATAGTGCCGTTCCGGCTTCGGCCAACGCCGTAAGCACGGCGGCCGCCTTCTCCTCGGACGGCATGGACGCCGTGGCGAAGTACTGCCAGATCTCGCGGTCCTCGGAACCGGGCAGCAGCAGGACGTCGGCGTTCGCGGCCCCACGGCCGGCGCGGCCTACCTGCTGGTAATAGGCCACCGGCGACGACGGGGCGCCCAGGTGGACGACGAAACCAAGATCGGGCTTGTCGAACCCCATGCCAAGTGCGGACGTGGCCACCAGCGCCTTGACCTGGTTGTCCTTCAGGAGCTGCTCTGCCCGCTCCCGGTCCGCCGGATCGGTCCGCCCGGTGTAGGCGAGCACATTGTGCCCCGCTTCGGAAAGCAGCCGGGCGGTGTCCTCCGCCGCGGAGACGGTCAGGGTATAGATAATTCCGCTGCCGGGAAGGTCTGCCAGGTGGGTCAGCAGCCACCCCAGCCGCTCCTTGGAATTGGGCAGCGACAGGACTCCCAGCCGCAGTGAGTCGCGGCCCAGGGAGCCCCGGATGGTCAGGACCCCGGCGCCGAGCTGCTCTTCGATATCGTGCACCACCCGTGAGTTGGCCGTGGCGGTGGTGGCCAGGACCGGCACCGTGTCCGGCAGCCGGGTGATGAGGTCCGCGATCCGGCGGTAGTCGGGGCGGAAGTCGTGGCCCCAGTCCGAAATACAGTGCGCCTCGTCGATGACCAGCAGGCCGGTCCGGCGGAGCAGCTCCGGCAGCTGGGTTTCCCGGAACGCCGGATTTGTGAGCCGCTCCGGGGACACCAGCAGGACGTCCACCTCGTCCGCGGCCAGCTGCTCACGGACCGTGTCCCACTCCAGCTGGTTGGCTGAGTTGATGGCCACGGCCCGTACCCCTGCCCGGGCGGCGGCAGCCACTTGGTCCCGCATCAGGGCCAGCAGGGGCGAGACAATCAGCGTGGGCCCGGCTCCCCGGCGGCGCAGCAGCAGGGATGCCACGAAGTACACGGCGGACTTGCCCCAGCCGGTGCGCTGGACCACCAGGGCCCGCCGCCCGCCGTCGACCAATGCCTCGATGGCTTCAAACTGGCCGTCGTGGAAAACGGCGCCCGGGTTCCCCACCAGGCCGCGAAGGACCTCCAGCGCCTCGGCGTGCGTGGCGGTCCCCGGACCGTCCGGGCCTGCCGACTCTGCAACTGCGGTAGCGGAAACTGTGGAAGCGTACTGGTTATTGGCCATTGATTCAGTATCCCAGCACCCTCCGACACCGCGCACAGCGATCGCGCCGGTATGTGGAAACCTGCCGGGCACCGCGCTGCAAAGCCACTGCTGTGACGCAAGTTCTCCCCAAACCCGTTGGCCACATGCGCCGCACACGTAAGATAAAGCCCGTGACTAGCGAACAGACAACGACATTTGATCTCTCGGCATCCTTCAAGGCCTACGACGTCCGTGGGATTGTGGGCGAGTCGATCACCGCCGAAATCGTCGAAGCCGTGGGGGCCGCGTTCGTGGATGTCCTGCAGCTCGAAGGCCAGACCATCGTGGTGGGCGGCGACATGCGCCCCTCCTCCCCCGAGTTCTCCAAGGCGTTCGCCAACGGAGCGGCAACCCGGGGGGCCAACGTGGAGCTCCTGGACCTGATCTCCACCGACGAGCTGTACTTCGCCTGCGGCTTCCTCAACCGTGCCGGGGCCACCTTCACCGCCAGCCACAACCCCGCCGAATACAACGGCATCAAGATGGCCAAGGCAGGCGCCGTTCCCATCTCCTCCGAAACCGGCCTCAAAGAAATCCAGGCCCTCGCGGAGCAGTACCTCAACTCCGGTTCCATCCCCGCCGCCGGCGCCCGCGGCCTGATCAGCGTCCGCGACGTGCTCAAGGACTACTCCGAGTACCTCCGCAAGCTCGTTGACCTCTCCGCCTCCCGCCCCCTGAAAGTGGTGGTGGACGCCGGCAACGGCATGGCCGGCCTGACCACCCCGGCGGTGCTGGGTGACACGTTGCTGCCCAAGCTGCCCTTCGACATCGTTCCGCTGTACTTCGAACTGGACGGCTCCTTCCCCAACCACCCGGCCAACCCGCTGGAGCCGGAAAACCTCCGCGACCTGCAGGCCGCAGTGATCGAGCACGGGGCGGACATCGGCCTTGCCTTCGACGGCGACGCCGACCGCTGCTTCGTCATTGACGAGAAGGGCGAGCCCGTCTCGCCGTCGGCCATCACCGGCATGGTGGCACGCCGCGAAATTGCCCGCGCCAAGGCCCAGGGCGAGGAAACGCCGAGCATCATCCACAACCTGCTCACCTCCCGCGCCGTTGCGGAACTGGTGGAGCACGACGGCGGACGTGCGGTCCGCACGCGGGTGGGCCACTCCTTCATCAAGGCAGTCATGGCCAAGGAAGGTGCCGTGTTCGGCGGCGAGCACTCCGCGCACTTCTACTTCCGCGACTTCTGGAACGCTGACACCGGCATGCTGGCCGCCATGCATGTCCTGGCGGCGCTGGGCGAGCAGGACGGCCCGCTGTCCGAACTGGCCCGTGAATACGAGCCGTACGTCAGCTCCGGCGAGATCAACTCCGAGGTGGAGGACAAGCCGGCAGCGGTGGAGCGCGTGCGCCAGGCGTTCGCGGACGAGGACCTCACCATCGACAACCTGGACGGCAGCACGTTCACGGCCAACGACGGCAGCTATTGGTTCAACCTGCGCCCGTCCAACACCGAACCGTTCCTGCGGCTCAACGCCGAGGCCACGGACCGGGCCACCATGGAACGCGTGCGCGACCGCGTCCTTTCCCTGGTGCGGGCCTAGCACCGGATGACTGACCATACCGGGCAGGCAGCGGACGGAAACAGCGGGCAGGACAGCTGGCGTGATTCCGTCTCCGAAGCCACGGCAACGGACCTGGAGAACCTCCTGGGCACGGGCGTCAGCGCGGCCCAGGAGCAGCTCCAGCGCAACGGCGGCTTCCTGCCCTTCGCGTTGACCGTCCAGAACGACGGCGAGGTGCGGCTGGTTGCCGTCTCTCCCGCGGATGCCGGAGAGGGCAGCGACGCGGACTTTGACGCCGACGCCATGATCCACGACCTGCAGGCGCTCCTCCGCCAGAACCGGGACGACTTCCGCGCCGCTGCCGTGGTGTGCGACATCCTGCTGGTGGAGGAGGATTCGGACGCCATCCACGTGGCGGCTGAACACCGGGATGGTTCGCTCTTCGCCGCGGTGCTCCCCTATTCGGCCAACGCCACCACCCAGTCCTGGGAATTCGGCGAGCTCGGTGCGGATGCCAGCGAGCCCGTCATCTGGGTGGACTAGACCGGATTTGCTGCCATGAAGATCAATGCCTTCGCTGACGTGAGCCTGCGGGCACTCATGGTGCTCGCAGCGGTTCCGGACGGCACGCTGCTCACAACCCAGAGCATCGCGGACTCGGTGGGGACACCGTACAACCACGTCAGCAAGGCCATGGCCAGGCTGCGGACCATGGGCCTGATCGAGGTGGTGCGCGGCCGGTCCGGCGGTTCGCGGCTCAGCCATGCCGGACGCATCGCCACGGTGGGCCAGATCCTGCGGCAGCTTGATACCCGCACGGATCCCGCGGACTGCGTCTCCCCGTCCGGCAACTGCCCCCTGATCAATGAGTGCAGGCTGCGTGGCGCCTTGGCCCGTGCGCGGGAAGCTTTTTACGCCGAGCTTGATTCGGTGGTGATCGGGGACCTTCCCCAGGCCCGTCAGATGGCGCCGGTCTTCCAGATGATCGGCCTCCGCCCCGGCCTCTGAGTGCCCCGTATCCGGGTGCCCGCTCCCGGTTTGATTTCAAACTTCTACAAGGTGTAGAACTGAGGCAGAGATACTCGCATTTCAAATACGAGTTTTCATCCGGCCGGACGAAGGCCCCGGCCATAACCTCAGGAGTACAGATGCTCTCGGACAAGTCCCGCCCCGTCATTGAGGCCACCCTGCCGCTGGTCGGCTCCCGGATCGGTTCCATCACCCCCAACTTCTACGCCCGCCTGTTCGCGGCGCACCCCGAACTGATGGATGGCCTGTTCAGCCGCTCCAACCAGCGCTCCGGCAACCAGCAGCAGGCCCTGGCCGGGAGTATCGCCGCTTTCGCCACCCACCTGGTGAACAACCCGGGCACCCTGCCGGAGACGGTCCTTTCCCGCATCGCCCACCGGCACGCCTCCCTGGGCATCACCGAACCGCAGTACCAGGTGGTCTACGAGCACCTGTTCGGCGCCATCGCCGAGGACCTGGCCGAGGTCATCACACCCGGGATCGCCGAAGCCTGGACCGAGGTGTACTGGCTGATGGCCGATGCCCTGATCAAGCTCGAGAAGGGCCTGTACGCAGCCCAGGCCAATGACAAAATGTGGATGCCGTGGCGCGTGGCGGCCAAGACCCCCGCAGGGACCGGGTCCATGACCTTCACCCTGGAGCCCGCGGACGACACCCCCGTCACCCCGGCCCTTCCCGGCCAGTACATCAGCGTCAAGGTGGCCGTTGCCGACGGCCTGCGCCAGGTGCGCCAATACTCCCTTTCCGGCGACGCGGGCACCAGCCGCACCTTCACCACCAAGCTGGACGACGGCGGCGAGGTCTCCCCCGTGCTGCACAACACCGTCCAGGTGGGCGACGTCGTCGAGATCTCCAACCCCTACGGCGAGATCACGCTCAAGGAAGGCGACGGACCCGTCGTCCTGGCCTCCGCCGGCATCGGCTGCACCCCCACCGCCTCCATCCTCCGTTCCCTCGCCGAGTCCGGCTCCGACCGCCAGGTCCTGGTGCTTCACGCCGAGAGCACCCTGGACAGCTGGGCCCTGCGCAGCCAGATGACGGACGACGTCGAACGCCTGGACGGTGCCGAACTGCAGCTCTGGCTGGAGAAGCCGGTGGACGGTGCCAAGCAGGGATTCATGTCCCTGCGTGAAGTCGACCTGCCGGCCGACGCCTCCCTGTACCTCTGCGGACCGCTGCCGTTCATGAAGAACATCCGCAACGAGGCCATCAACGCCGGCATCCCGGCCACCAAGATCCACTACGAGGTCTTCGGCCCGGACATCTGGCTCGCCAGCTGATTGCCGGCGCCTTCGTGAACGACGACGGCCCCGCACCTTTTCGAAAAGGTGCGGGGCCGTCGTCGTATGGAAGGTGGGCGGCTGCTAGTGCTCGGCCATCCGGGCCTTCAGGGAATCGAGCTCGGCGCGCAGGGCATCCGGCAGCGAGTCGCCGAACCTGGCGTACCACTCCTCGATGGAGGCGAGCTCGGCGTCCCACTCCTCGCGGTCGACGCGGACGGCGTCCTCAACGTGTGCGTGGGTCAGGTCCAGGCCGGTGAGGTCCAGCGCGTGCCCGGCGGGGACGTATCCGATCGGGGTCTCAACGGCGTCGGCCTTGCCCTCGATGCGCTCGATGGCCCACTTGAGGACCCGGGCGTTGTCGCCGAAGCCGGGCCAGGCGAAGCCGCCGTCAGCGGTGCGGCGGAACCAGTTCACCAGGAAGATGTGGGGCAGGCGTTCCGGGTTGGCCTTGCCGGAGACGCTGATCCAGTGCTTCAGGTAGTCGCCGGCGTCGTAGCCGATGAACGGCAGCATGGCCATGGGATCGCGGCGGAGCACGCCAACCTGCCCGGCGGCCGCGGCCGTGGTCTCGGAGGACAGGGTGGACCCCATGAAGATGCCGTTGGTCCAGCTGCGGGCCTGGGTGACCAGCGGAACAGTGGTCTTGCGGCGTCCGCCGAAGAGGATGGCCGAAAGCTCCACGCCCTCGGGGCTGTAGTACTCCTCGGCAAGCATGTCGATCTGTGCGATCGGCGTGCAGAAGCGGGAGTTCGGGTGTGCTGCGGGCTTGTCCGAGTCCGGGGTCCAGGAGTTGCCCTGCCAGTCGGTCAGGTGCGCCGGAACCTCGTCCGTCATTCCTTCCCACCACACGCCGCCGTCGTCGGTCAGGGCGACGTTGGTGAAGATGCTGTGGCCCTTGGCGATGGCGCGCATGGCGTTGGGGTTGGTGCCCCAGCCAGTGCCGGGGGCAACGCCGAAGAGGCCTGCTTCCGGGTTGGTGGCGCGGAGTTCGCCTTCCTTGCCGATCCGCATCCAGGTGATGTCATCGCCCAGCGTCTCCACTTCCCAGCCTTCGATGGTGGGATCCAGCAGGGCGAGGTTGGTCTTGCCGCAGGCGGAGGGGAAGGCGGCGGAGACGTAGTAGGTCTTCCGCTCGGGGGAGGTCAGCTTGAGGATGAGCATGTGCTCGGCCAGCCAGCCTTCGTCGCGTGCCATGACCGAGGCGATGCGCAGGGCGTAGCACTTCTTTCCGAGCAGGGCGTTTCCGCCGTAGCCGGAGCCGAAGGACCAGATGGAGCGCTCCTCGGGGAAGTGGACAATCCACTTGTCCGGGTTGCAGGGCCATGCCACGTCTTCCTGGCCGGGCGCCAGGGGTGCACCCAGCGAGTGCAGGGCCGGAACGAAGAAGGCGTTGGTCGCGGTGATCTTGTCCAGCACTGCGGTGCCGATGTTGGCCATGATGCGCATGGACGCAACAACATAGGCGCTGTCCGTGATTTCGACGCCGAACTTGGGGTCCTCGGCGTCGAGGTGTCCCATGACGAACGGGATGACGTACATGGTGCGGCCGCGCATGGAACCAGCGAACAGGCCGCGCAGCTTGTCCTTCATCTCCCGCGGGTCCATCCAGTTATTGGTGAAGCCGGCGTCTCGCTTGTTCTCGGAGCAGATAAAGGTCTGCTCCTCAACCCGGGCCACATCGGCGGGGTCGGAGAACGCGGCGAAGGAATTCGGGAACAGGTCCTGGTTGAGCCTGGTCAGGGTGCCGGCAGCAACGAGCTCGTCCGTGAGGCGGGTGTTTTCCTCTTCGGAGCCGTCAACCCAGTAGATGCGGTCCGGCTGCGTAAGCTCAGCAACCTCTTCGACCCATGCCAGCAGGCCGGCATGTGTGGTGGGTGCTTTCTCAAGCAGCGGCTTCTGCGCCAGATCGCCCATTGCAGTTCCCTTCCTCGGGTTCATCGGTGTGTCCTAAATGCTATGGTCCGGACCAGTGGAGTTTTTGGGGAGCTTGACTGACATATCCGGTCACCGAAAGTGAATTCCGCGGGAAATCAAGGAATTATTGCCGCGAAAACGCCGATTAAGTGACGAAGGTCACCTATACCGGTCTAGTTGCACAGATTACAGCCGCTTCGATTTGGCATCGGGCCCCGCCTCGCGTAAAGTAATTCGAGGTTCGGGGAGAGCGGTTCTTCTCCCGGGACACGGAATGCGCCCATAGCTCAGCTGGATAGAGCGTCTGTCTACGGAACAGAAGGTCAGGGGTTCGAATCCCTTTGGGCGCACCAACAAGGTCCGCACCGGTTCGCCGGTGCGGACCTTTTTTGTGCTGTCAGGCCGGCCGTCCCCGGCTAGGCTTTGGTCATGAATCCCGAGGCCGCTGGGCGCGAATTTGATGTTGTTGTTATCGGCGCAGGCGCCGTAGGGGAAAACGTGGCCGACCGCGTGGTCCAGGGCGGCCTGACGGCCGTCCTCGTGGAAGCGGAACTGGTGGGCGGCGAATGCTCCTACTGGGCGTGCATGCCATCGAAGGCACTCCTCCGGCCCGGCACCGCGCTCCACGGGGCACAGACCACCCCGGGGGCCAAAGAGGCGGTCACGCGCACCCTGGACGCCGCCGCCGTCCTGGAGCGCCGCAACTACTTCACCTCCAACTGGCAGGATGACAGCCAGGTTTCGTGGGTCAAGGACACCGGCATCGAACTGGTGCGCGGCCATGCATGGCTGACCGGGCCGAAGGCCGTCGCGGTGGCCGGCCTGGACGGCACGCAGCACCTCCTGCGGGCCCGGCATGCCGTGGTGCTTGCCACGGGCTCCGCCCCCAACACGCCGCCCATTGAGGGACTGCAGGACGTGCAGGTCTGGGGAACGCGCGAAGCAACGTCGGCCAGCGAGGTCCCGGACCGGCTGACGGTTTTGGGCGGCGGTGTGGCCGGAGCAGAGCTGGCCCAGGCCTTCGCCCGGCTTGGTTCAAGCGTTACCCTGGTGGCACGCAGCGCACTGCTGGGCACTTTTCCGGAAGAGGCCGCGGCCCTGGTCGCCGCGGGACTGAGGGCGGACGGCGTCGAACTCCGGCTGCACACCGCGACGGAGCGGATCAGTGGAAACGACGACGGAACCCTCACCGTAAGCCTTGGCGACGGAACCACCGTCACCTCGGACAAGGTCCTGGTCTCCACCGGCCGCCACCCGGCACTGGAGGGCCTGGGCCTGGAAAGCGTGGGTTTCGAGCCCGACGAATCAGGCCATCTGTCCTTGTCAACGGACGCCTCGGGCCTGGTCCGCGAAATACCCGGCGACGATCCCTGGCTCTACGCCGTGGGCGACGCCGCCGGCAAGAACCTCTTCACCCACCAGGGCAAATACGAGGCCCGCGCCACGGGTGACGCCATTGCCGCCCGGGCCAGGGGCGGGCTGAAGGGGACCCCGGAGGACTGGACGCGCTACGCGCAGACGGCCAACCAGCATGCCGTGCCCAGCGTGGTCTTTACCGACCCCGAACTGGCCGGCGTGGGACGGACGCTGAAGGCGGCGAGGAAGGACGGGTACAACGCCTCGTCCGTGGAACTGCCCATCCAGGTTGCCGGCTCCTCCCTCCACTCGGAGAACTACGACGGCTGGGCCCAGCTGGTGGTCGACGAAGACCGGAAGGTGCTCCTCGGCGCAACGTTCGCCGGCCCGGATGTGGCCGAACTGCTGCACGCCGCCACCATCGCCATAGTGGGTGAGGTGCCCCTGGACCGCCTGTGGCATGCCGTCCCCTCCTACCCCACCATCAGCGAGGTGTGGCTCCGCCTCCTGGAGAAGTACGGTCTCTGAGGTCTATTTGAACTGACCAGTCAGTTCGGTTAGCCTTGATGCAGACTTCTTCTGCGAAAGGCAATCCTTGCTCTCAGCACACCAGCTCCAGGCCAAAGGACGCCGGGACCCGCTGCTTCCCCCCACCTCCCTGGGGGTGGCGCGCGGTGAACTGCTGCTCGTGACCGGCGACAGGCAGGACCAGCGCACGGCGTTGTCCCTGCTGCTCAGCGGCAGGATGAGGGCAGCCGCCGGGCAGCTCAGCTGGGACGGCGGTTCCCGCACCAAGCAGCTCCGCCTGGCCGCTGCCCTGGTGGATTCCCCGGGTGTCAACGAACCCGAGGAGCACCTCAGCGTCCGCGACCTGGTGACCGAAGACCTCGCCCTGATACCCCGCCGCTACCGGGGAGCGTTGCTCAGCGGCCCCTGGCTCAAGGTCAACCGCTTCGAGGACATCGCGGGCCTGTGGACCGAGCAGCTGGAACCCGGGCGGCGGCTTGAACTGCTGACCGCGCTGGCGCTGGCCAACCCCCGCACGGACCTGCTGGTGGTCGATTCGCCGGACCGCCACAGTGCGGATGAGCTCACCTGGCTGCCGCGCCTCCAGGAGTTGGCGTACGACGCCGGCCGGCCGCTCGCCGTCGTGGCGGCAGTCAGTGCCGTCCCCGCCTCGTGGAACGGCCCGGTGGCCGGGATCGGAAATGCCGCACCCGAGCCTGCCCTCGCCGGCAAGCACGCCGTACAGACTGGGGAAGCAGAGACCGCGGAAACCGTCCGTGAGGCGGAAAACCAGGAAACCAAACTCGAAACTGAGGTTGCCAAGTGACTGTCCTGCGGCTGGCCCGCTCCGAACTGAAGCGCATGACCGGTGGGCTCCTGCCCAAGCTGACCATCCTGGCGCTGACCATGGTCCCGTTGCTCTACGGCGCCGTTTACCTGTACGCCAACTGGGATCCCTATGGCCACCTCAACAACCTGGATGCTGCCCTGGTGGTGGAGGACTCCGGCGCCACCAACGCCGATGGTACGCGCCTTGAGGCAGGGGCGAAGGTGGCGGACAGCCTGGTGGAGGGCAACGTGTTCCATTGGGTGCCGGTGGAAAGCTCAGCGGAAGCCGATGCCGGCGTCAGCAGCGGCCAGTACGCTTTTGCGCTGAAGATCCCGAAGGACTTCTCCGCCAACCTGGTCTCCCCCGGGAGCTTTGACTCGGCCAGCCAGGCCATGCTGAACGTGACCACAAACGATGCCAACAACTACCTCCTGAGCACCATCGTGGACAAGCTGACCACTGCCGTGCACACCACGGTGGCCAAGGAAGTGGGCGAGGAAACCGCCAACCAGCTGCTCACCGGGTTCGGCACCATCCACTCCAAGATGGTCCAGGCGGCGGACGGCGCGTCCCAGCTGGCCGACGGCGTCGCCACGCTCCGGGACGGAACGGTTACCCTCCACGAGGGGACCTCAGCCCTGAGCAGCGGCGCGGACCAGTTGTACGCCGGCCAGCTGAAGCTGCGGGACGGGGCCAACCAGCTGACCGACGGCGCGGGTCAGCTCAGCAGCGGCCTGGCAGTCCTCAAGGACAAGACAGCCACCCTGCCCACCGACACCCAGACCCTCGCTTCCGGCGCCGCCCAGGTTGCCGCCGGGAACGCACAGCTGAACACGAAGGTGCAGGACGTGGCGGCCCAGCTGGAGGCGGTGGACCAGGGCCTGCGCAACCGCGTGGTGGAGTCCAACAGCAGGCTCGTCGCGTCAGGCGTCCTCACCCAGGCGCAGGCGGACAAAGTCCTGGCCGATTTCGATGCCACGGCCGCGGCCAGCCCGATGGCTGCTGCGAAGGGCAAAATCCAGGCGGATGCTGTCCAGGTCCAGCAGCTGGCCACCGGATCCGAGGCCGTGAGTGTCGGCGCAGCCCAGCTCGCAGCCGGGATGCCGGAACTCAAGGGTGCCATCGCACAGGCCTCGGCAGGGGCGGACCAGCTGCACACGGGTGCCGCCGCGCTCGCAGCCGGTGAGCAGTCCGCCGTCGACGGAGCCGCCGGCCTTGCCGACGGAGCGCGGAAGGTTGATGCGGGGGCCGCCCAGCTCTCGGACGGGGCGGGACAGGCCGCCACAGGTTCGCGCACCCTCTCCGATGAGATCGGCAAGGGTGCCGGACAGGTCCCCAACCCCGACGACGCGCAGAAGAGCAACCTGTCCCAGGTGATGGCGGATCCCGTGGCGGTCAGCAACGTCTCGCAGGCCAAGGCGGGATCGTACGGCGCAGGACTGGCACCGTTCTTCCTCACCCTCGCCATGTGGATCGGGATCTTCATGCTGGTGCAGGCCATGCGCCCCATCACGCAGCGGGCGCTGGCCTCCAACGCACCGTCGTGGAAGATCGCCCTGGGCGGCTGGCTGCCCTTCTTCCTGGTCTCGGTGGTGCAGGCGTCCCTGTTGACCCTGGTGGCGGACCTCGCGCTGGGGCTCAATCCCGCCCACCCGGTCCTGATGTGGCTGCTGATGCTGGCCGCCGCCATGGCGTTCAGCGCGCTCATCCAGGGCATCGTGGCACTGCTGGGCTCCCCCGGCAAGCTGGTGGTGCTCATCCTGCTGGTCCTGCAGCTGGTGTCATCCGGGGGCACGTTCCCGTGGCAGACCACCCCCGAGCCGCTGCATGTGGTGCACCAGATCCTGCCCATGGGATACGTGGTGACCGGAATGCGGCACCTGGTCTACGGCGGGGACCTGTCCATGATTGCCCCCACCTTCGTGGGCCTGCTGGGCTACACGGTGCTGGGCGCGGCCATGTCCACGCTCGCGGTGCGCAAGAACAAGTACTGGACACTCAAGACCCTGAAGCCGGAGATCGCGGTATGACCACCGAACCCACATCCGCAGGCAAGGGGCTGCGGCCCGCCCGGACCAACGCCACCCGCCAGAAGCTCTTCGACGCCTCCATGGAGCTGATCGGCGAGCGCGGGGCCGCCAGCGTCACCGTGGATGAGATCGCGGCAGCCGCCGGAGTCTCCAAGGGCACCGTCTATTACAACTTCGGCAGCAAGTCGGAGCTGATCGCGCAGCTCCTGCGGCACGGCGTGGACATCCTCAAGGCGCGGCTGCTCGAGGCCGCCAACGGTGGAGCAACGGGCCGCGACCCGCTGCTCGCCATGGAAGCGATGATCGGCCAGGCCATGGATTTCATGGCGGAGTACCCTTCCTTCGCCCGCCTCTGGGTGAGTGAGAACTGGCGGATCCCCAGCGAGTGGCAGGGCACGTTCTCCGTCCTGCGTGCGGAGCTCCTTGAAGTCATCGGCCAGGCCGTGGAGAAGGTGGCCAAGGCTTACCCGGTGGACGATTCGGTGTCCCGGGGCAGCCTGGAGACCGCCATCTTCGGCGCCTGCTTCGTGGTGGGCCTGGACCGGCAGACGTACAACCCCGAGCGCACCCGTGACCAAAGTGTTGCAGCAATCATGGCCATAATGCGCGGCTACGTCCTGAAGGGGCCTGCTCCTCGGGGATGATGGAGCACATGCGCCATACGGGGAAGAGCGGAAAGTTCGCGGTGATCTGCGGCATCGTCGCTGCGGGTCTGCTGGTGCTCACCGCAATGACCCTCGCCGAGCCGGTGTTCCTCGCGTTTGCGGGTGTCCTGGGACTGTCCTACCTGGCAGCGGTCGCCGAGGTCCTGGTCCGGCGGCGGCATGCGGCGCTGTTTGCAGCCGGCGCCGGGACCGCCCTCGCCCTTGGCTTTTCGCTGGCATTCCTCAGCACGTGGGAACTGGCGTTCGACGGCCAGACAACATTCCTGGGCACCCCGCTGCCCACCGACGATCCCGACAACTACTTCATCGGCGCTGCGGGCGCCCTGGTGGCCACGTTCGGGGTCCTCTTCCTGGGTGCCCTGTGGCCGGGGCAGCGACGGACGGCTGCGGCGCGCAGGCAGGCGGCCCAGCGCGGCCCATCACAGCGCGGGACCTCACAGCGGACCGGTGCGACGGCGGCGCGCGTCCCCCGCGCTGCCGCACCCAGGTCCGCCACGCCCCGGACCGGCGCACCCAAGACAGGCGCACCCAGGACAAGTGGCCAGGGAGCCGGCGCCCAAGGAGCTGCCGCTCAGCGGACGTCGGCTCCCCGAACCCCCGCCCGGGGGACGTCCTCCGCAGCCCGGCGGCCGTCGTCGTCCGCCCCGCCTTCGCCCAGGCCCGCACCCAGATCCGGCAACGGCCCGCTCCCCCGCCGCTGACGCCGCCCTCCGGCCCGGGTGAGGACCGCCGTCGCCACGCCGCCCAACAGGAGCATTCCGCCGGCCAGCTCCGTCGGTGACGGCACCTCCGCGAGGACCAGCCACGCAGCGCTCATGCCCACTACCGGGACCAGCAGGGTGAACGGAACCACGGCCGACGACGGGTGGGTCGCCAGGAGCCGGTTCCAGATTCCGTAGCCCACCAGTGAGGCGAAAACAGCGGTGTACAGGGCACTGAGCATGGTGGGTGCCTGAAGAGAGGACAGCGACTCCCAGACGGTTCCCGGCCCGTCCACCAGCACTGACAGCGCTGCCAGCGGAAGCGGAACCACGGCGCCGGACCACACCACCAGCCCCAGGCCCGAGGCTGCCCTGGCCTTTCGGGCAATGACGTTCCCGGCGGCCCAGGACAGGGCCGCGGCCAGGACAATGACCAGCGGGAGCAGCGGCGCCACGGCGCTGCGTCCCACCGCCACGAGGGCGAGTCCGGCCACGCCGAGCGCCACCCCCGCCAACTGGCGCCGGCTGGGCCGCTCACCGAGGAACACCGCCGCGAGCAGGACCGTCAGCAGCACCTGTGCCTGCAGCACCAGCGATGCGAGGCCCGCCGGCATGCCCAGCGCCATGGCCAGGTAAAGGAGGCCGAACTGGCCCGCACTCATGAACAGCCCCACGCCGATGATGGCCTTCCAGGACACCGCGGGTTTCCGCACAAAGAAGATCCACGGGACAACCACCAGGACGAAGCGCATGGCCACGAACAACAGCGGGGGAAAATTTTGGCCGCCCGCGTGGAGCCCGATGTCAATGGCCACGAAGTTCAGGCCCCACAGCAGGGCAACGACGACGGCGAGGAGGGAATCGCGGAGGTTCACGCTCCTACTGTGGCAGAGCAGCGGATGAAGCACCAGCGTCTAATTCAGCATTCCATCATGTACCTTTGCTTCATGATTGATATCGGGTCGCTGCGTGCCCTCGCGGCCATTGAGCAGCATGGCACAGTCATTGCCGCCGCGGAGGCGATGGGGTTCAGCCCGTCGGCCGTTTCCCAGCAGGTGAAGAAGCTGGAGAAGGAGGGCGGCTTCGCAGTCCTGGAGCGCCGCGGCCGCGGCGTCCTGCTGACCGAGCGCGGGCTGGCCCTGGCGGCGTACGGCCGGCGCATCCTGGCCGAGCTCGAGGAGCTTGAGTCCACGCTCCTGGCGGATCCGGCCAAACCCACCGGCAGCCTCCGCGTGGTTTCCTTTTCCACTGCCGTCAGGGGGCTGGTGGGCCCGCTGCTGGCGCGGATCGGTCAGTCGGGGGCCGCGCTTGACCTGTCCGTCCTGGCCGAGGACCCGCGCGAGGCGGTGGCGAGGGTTGCCAACGGCGAGGCAGACCTTGGCCTGGTGCACAACTGGAACTCGGTGCCGCTGGTGATCCCGAAGCACTTGACGCTTGAATGGCTCTGCGAGGACGTGGCGGACGTCCTGGTGCACAGCAGTCATCCGCTCGCACGCCAGGCGGAGGTGGAGCCGGCACAACTGGTCGACGAACGCTGGATCAGTACGCCCGACGGCGCCATCTGCAATGAAGCGCTCCTGCGGATTTTCGCCGATCTTGGGCGGGTCCCGGACATCAGGATCTACGACCCCGATTTTGCGACCCACATTGCGTTGGTGGAGCAGGGGGTGGCCGTTGCGCTGGTGCCCCGCCTGGGACGGCCGGCACTGCCTCCGGACGTGGTGGCCGTTCCTGTAGTTAACCCCATCCAGGCCCGGCAGGTGGGGCTGGTCCATCGCAGGACCATGACGGCCAGCCCGGGCATCAGGCACGTGGCGGCGCTGCTGCGCGGGATTGCCGGCAGTGGAGCTGCAGCTAGTGGGCCCGGGGCACCGCGAACCGGGTAATCCGGGCGTCCTGGCCGTCGAGTTCCGCCCACGGTTTCTCCGTCTCCAGGACGGTGAGGGCATTGGTGGGGAAACGGGTGGCGGCGTCCATGTAGGCGTCGTGGTCGGAATCCCGCGAGGCGAGGTGCATGGCCAGGTCCTGTACGCCCGGCAGGTGCGCGATCAGCATCAGCGTGGTCACGGTGTCCGGCACATGGTTGACCACTGTCAGCATCCGCAGCGCCGATGCCGCGTACAGGCCGTCTTCGAGTTTGGGCGTGGGGGCCTTGTCGCCGAGTTCGGAGCACACCCAGGTGCAGGTTTGCCGGGTGCGCAGGGCACTGGAGCACAGAATGAAGTCCGGGACGATGTTGTGGTTGAGCAGCCAGCGCCCGGCCAGCGGCGCCTCCCGGTGTCCGCGTTCCTCCAGCGGCCGCTCGTGGTCAGCCACGCCGCCGGGCCAGTCAGCCTTGGCATGGCGCATGATCACGAGGCGTCGAACGTGGTGCGAACTCATGGCCCAAGCCTAGCTGGCGGGAACCACCAGAAGCAGCGTCACGCAGAGCACGCTTTCATGGGCGTGCAATGAGACAAAGCCCGCGAATTCAGGGCGCAGCTACAAACGGGACATCAAAAGCATGCCCACAGTGACACGAGCGAAGGCGACCAGTTCCACGGGAACAGGTCGCCTTCGCGCGCGAAAGGGAGGGAGTTCCTAGATCGAGTACTCCGGAGCGGCCCAGACAACAACCTCCGGGTGCTCGTAGAACCGGTAGCCCTGGCCGCGGACGGTGCGGACCGTGTTGGCGAGGCGGCCGAGCTTGGAGCGGAGGCGGCGGATGTGGACGTCGATGGTGCGCTCGTTGGGCACTTCTTCGGCGTTGCGCCACAGCCCCTCGAGGAGCTCGTCACGGCCCACGGTGCGGGTGCCATTTTCGACGAGGTAGTTCAGGAGCTCAAACTCCTTGAACGTCAGGTTCAGGGATTCGCCGTCCAGGTGGACTTCGCGGCGGGCGAGGTCGATGAGCACACCGGAGGGACGCGGTTCCTGCGGCTGGGCAGGGCGCGGGGTTTCGGTGCGCTGGCGGGAGTTGACCGTGGGGTCGCCAAAGGTGGAGCGGACGACGTCGAGCGCGGAACCGGGAGTGCCGGCCGGCGCGACCGCCACGGCTGCGTAGCTTTCGGCACCGGAGACGAGCGACTGGGCGTAGGCGCGGATTTCCTGCGCGAGCTTGGCGATGGAGGTGCCTGCTGCCGCCGCGGTCTCCTCATCGATGCCCATGTAGAGGACGAACCCGCGGGCAACGTTGTCGTTGGCTACCGGGCGGACCTGGTTTGCACCGGGCACCACAGGGGTAGGGGCAGTAACGGGAGCGGACTCGGCGGGATGCACGGCGCGAAGCTGGCCGTAAGAATTCGGGTTGTAACCCTGCGGGGCGAAGCCCTGGGCCGGGAAGCTGCTACCGGATGCGGAGGGAGCAAGCGAGGGACGCGGGCCGAAGCCGGGGCGGAGGCCGGTGGCCTGGCCGGCCTTGGCGGCGTTACGGACAGAGATGTGGACGTATCCGGATGCAACTGACATGAATGCTTACCTCAATGTGAAATGGCCGGCTCCGCGGCTCGAATGCTGGTTTCCCCGTCACGCGGACCGGGGAGGGACGCCCGACGCTGGGCTTGGGGGCGAATGCCTAAGAACTTCGGTGGGTGGGAAGGTCAGGCGTGCATTCGACAACAGCGCATGTCGGCAGCAGCGGATGTGCTGGGCCAATATTCTGCGGCTGCAGGTGCTGTTGAGTTCTTGTTCACATTGGAAGTGTGCCGCGTAACAATGCCAACTTGCAAGTAACAATGGACCGAATCGTCCGCATTGTGAGACGGATCCGGAAATTGTGCTGCATGTCACTATTTCGGCGGCGGGGATGATTTGGGACGCTCGAATCGGCAAACGGTCAAAATTTGAGCGTATTCAGAATAATCTTCGCCTCTATGGAAGTTTACCGAATGTGTCCGAAATTCAACCGTTTGACGTGGAATCGGCCCCCGACCTCTGCGGCGTGTCCAACCGATGTCCTGCCCCCAGCAGATTTTTTTGCCCGCGAACGCCGCTGAGCCGGAGGCAGGACAGTCCAAACATCGTTTCAGGCCGCCGTCAGTTACTGCTGGTGCCCTGGCTGGGGGTGGTGGCGGTGGTGGCTGCGGCCAGCTGGATGGTCTCGGCAGTGTAGGTTTCCGAATTCTTCAGGGCGGTCACCCGGACGCTGGCCCCTGCGGTCACATTGGAGAGGCTGAGCGTGGTGCCGGTGGAACCTCCGCCCCGCTGCCGCATCCCCTGGGTCACCTGGACGTCTGATCCCACGGCGTAGGTCCGGGAAAACCCGTCCTCACTCTTTACGGTCATGGACGTGCCGGAGATCTCGGTGACGGTGCCGGCCTGCCCCGCCATGGTGACGTAGCTGGAGCCCTGGAGGACAACGTATTCGGAGTGGACGGCTGCGTTGAGCCCTGCCGAGCCCATCCCCAGGCCACCAGGCCCGCCGTCCATTCCCATGCCGCCGTCCATGCCACCTGTCATGCCGCCACCCGTGCTGCTTTGGCCATCCGGACCGGTCATGCCGCCCTGGTTCCCCGGGCCGAACTGGCCCATGGCACCCGTGCCGCCCTGGCCATTGTTCGCTGAAGCCGTTCCGCTCCCGTTTCCGGCAGCATAGGCGCCGGCACCGGCTGCCGCTGCCACGACCACCGCTACGCCACCCACCAAGAGGCCCTTCTTCGCGGTCCAGTTCCCTTTCCCTGCCCGGGTCGAATCAGTGGGTGCGTACTGCCGGGGTGCGCCCCATCCCATGCCGGAGTCGGGCACCTGGCCCTGCGCCGTCGTCGTACCCCACGCCGCAGAAGGCGAACCAGGAACGGGGGCGCCCCAGCCCTGCGCGGCACCGTCGCGGGCGGTATCGTCGCGGGCGGCATCGTCGCGGGCGGCACCATCTGCCGTGCCTTCCCACACCGGCGCCGGTTGGCCCGGCTGCTTTCGGCCTTCTGCGGACGGGTCCGCCTCGCCGTTGTGGCCTGCTGCCCCGGGGTATGCGTTGTCTTGCTGTTCCATGGCTTTCTCCAAGAAGTCGTCGGTGTTGGTGGTGGTGCTGTTGTCCCAACAGGCTGTGCCGCTTTGCTGTGCAGGGGCTGTGCGGCGGACCAAGCCTGCCTGTGACCTGCCAGGGCACAGACCAGGCCGCCCACCTCGCCGGGTCACAGGTGGCTAGGCTGGAGCTCACAGCCGGAACACAGCAACGTCAAAGCATCGGCAAACCGACAGATCGGAGAGTTGTCCCATGGCATCCCCGCACCCCATGACCAACAACCTTCCCCAGCTCACCCACCCGGACGGTTCCCCGATCCGCGCCCTGGTGGTGGATGACGAGCCCAGCCTGTCGGAACTGATGAGCATGGGCCTGCGCATGGCAGGCTGGTCGGTGGCCGTGGCCGGCGACGGGCCCACTGCCGTGAAGCTCGCCAAGGACTTCCACCCGGACGTCCTGGTGCTCGATGTCATGCTGCCAGGGTTCGACGGCGTGGAGCTGCTGGGCAGGATCCGCGCCTTCGCGCCGGAGGTCCCCGCGCTTTTCCTGACGGCCAAGGACGACGTCCAGGACCGCATCGTGGGACTGGCCGCCGGCGGGGACGACTATGTCACCAAGCCCTTCAGCATGGAGGAAGTCCTGCTCCGCCTGCACCGCCTGGTCCAGCGTTCCGGGGTGGCTGCCATGGACACCGCCGAGCTGGTGGTGGGCGACCTGGTACTCAATGTGGACACCCGGGAAGTCACCCGTGCCGGGGACGACATCCCGCTGACGGCCACCCAGTTCGAACTCCTGCGCTACCTGATGGAAAACCCAAAACGCGTCGTGAGCAAAGCCCAGATCCTTGACCACGTGTGGGATTACGATTTCGGTGGCCAGGCAAACATCGTGGAACTGTACATCTCCTACCTGCGCAAGAAGATCGAAGCGAACCATCCGCCGATGATCCACACCGTGCGCGGCGCGGGCTACGTCATCAAGCCCGCCGACTAGCCGGAGGAAACGCGTGTCTCTTTCCGGTGTCCCCCGGCCTGCCGGCCGCTCCTGGTTCAACCCCTCAACCTGGCACCTCCGCACCCGGCTGATCCTGCTCTCCATGGCCCTCCTGGTGGCAATCTCCAGTGCGATCGGCGTGGTCAGCTATGCCTCCATGGATGTGGTCCTCACCAACCAGCTGGACGCCCAGCTGAAGCTGGCATCCCGGGGCCGGCCGCCGGAAGGCAACCCCTCCGGCCGTCCCGACCCCCTCGACGCACGCGGACAAAGCGTGGGAACGCTCAATGCAAGGGTGGTGGGCGGACAGGTCAGCCGGGAAGCGGGCTTCCTCTCCTCGGACGCCACCCGCACAGCCCTGACCGCCCGGGACGCGGCCACCCTGCAGGCACTCCCCCACGACGGCATGCCGGTGGACCGTGAGCTGTCCAACGGCGACTACCGGCTGATGGCAACCGAAACCCCATACGGCGATGTGGTGATCACCGGCCTGCCACTGGCAACGAAACAAAGCACCGAGGCCTCGCTGGTCCTGACGATGGTGCTGGTTTCGCTGGGCGGCCTGGTCCTGATCGGGCTGGCCGGCACTGCCCTGATCCGCCGGACCATGCGGCCGCTGGAACAGTTGTCCGACGTCGCCACCAAAGTGTCCAAGCTCCCCCTGGACGCCGGTGAGGTTGCGCTCGCTGTCCGTGTGCCGCCCTCTGCGGCGCATCCCACCACCGAGGTGGGCAGCGTGGGCCACGCCCTGAACCTGATGCTGGACAACGTCTCCAGTGCGCTGGAAGCACGCCAGCGAAGTGAGACGAAGGTGCGCCAGTTTGTTGCCGACGCATCCCATGAACTTCGAACACCGCTGACCGCCATCCGCGGGTACACCGAGCTGATGCGCATGACCGAACCCCTGACCGAGGACGGCCAGAAGTCGCTGGGGCGGGTTCAAAGCCAGTCGGAGCGCATGACCGCGCTGGTGGAGGACCTGCTGCTGCTGGCACGGCTGGATGAAGGCAAGGCAACCGAAGCTACCGACGTGGACCTGACCCAGCTGGTGGTGGAAACCGTCAGCGACGAAAAGGTCATGGCCCCGGACCACGCGTGGCAGCTGCAGTTGCCCGACGAACCCGTCACGGTCCGCGGGGACACCACCCAGCTCCACCAGGTGCTGGCCAACCTGCTCTCCAACGCCCGGAAGCACACCCCGGCCGGCACCACCGTGACCACCGGCGTGATGCGCTCGGCCGACGGCAGCGTGGTGGTCACGGTCACCGACGACGGGCCCGGCATCCCGGCCGAATTCCAGGGCAGCATCTTCTCGCGCTTCACCCGGGCCGATGCCGCGCGCTCCGGCTCCGAGGGTTCTTCGGGCCTGGGTCTGTCCATTGTCGAATCGATTGTCATGGCCCACGGCGGCACCGTGGAACTGGTGTCACGGCCGGGCAGGACCGAGTTCGCGGTCCGCCTTCCGGCGGCCGGGCCCGCGCAGCCCTGAAGCGCCCTGACTTACACAGCCGCGTCACAGGTTGTGCCTAAAGCCTTCAAATCAGGCGGCGCCACTCTTGATGCATGACGCTCACCGACCACACTTCAGGAACCCTGCAGGACGCCGCGGTGGCGCCGCCGGGCCTTCCCTCCCCGGGACGTGCCATGCGGCGCGCCCCCGTGGACACGCGCACCGCAGTCCCCGTCCTTGATGTCACCATCCCCGTCTTCAACGAGGAGCGCGACCTTGAGGAATGCCTCCGCAGGCTCCACGGACACCTGCGCGACACCTTTCCGCACAGCTTCCGGATCACCGTGGCGGACAACGCCAGCACGGACGGGACCTTGAAGATCGCCGAACGGCTGGCCCGCGAGTTCCCGGAGGTCGCCGTGGTCCACCTCGATGAGAAGGGCCGCGGGAACGCGCTGCGCAAGGTATGGCTCGCGTCCCCCTCGCCGGTCCTGGCCTACATGGACGTGGACCTTTCCACCGACCTGGCAGCCCTGCCCCCGTTGCTGGCCCCCCTGATTTCCGGCCACTCCGACCTCGCAATCGGCACCCGGCTGACCCGCAACTCCCGGGTTGTCCGCGGACCCAAGCGGGAGTTCATCTCGCGCAGCTACAACCTGATGCTCCACTCGCTGATGGCCGCCCGGTTCAGTGACGCCCAGTGCGGTTTCAAGGCCATCCGTGCCGATGTCGCGCAGCAGATCCTCCCCTACACCGTTGACAATTCCTGGTTTTTCGACACCGAGCTGCTGGTCCTGGCTGAGCGCTGCGGCCTGCGCGTCCACGAAGTTCCCGTGGACTGGGTCGACGATCCCGACTCCAGCGTGGACGTGGTCCGCACGGCGCTGGCCGACGTCCGTGGAATGGCCCGGCTCACTCGGGACCTGGTCTACGGCCGCATCCCGGTTCCGGAACTGCGCGCCGCCCTTGCCAGGGGTCCGCTCCCGGCGTCGTCGCGGGCTGGCGAACAGACCCGCGGCAGCAGCCTCTTCGGCCAACTGGTCCGGTTCGCCGCCATCGGCGCCGCCTCAACGCTGGCCTACCTGCTGATCTTCCTGTTCTGCCGGGGCTTCATGGATCCGCAGCTGGCCAACTTCCTGGCCCTGCTGGTCACGGCCGTGGCCAATACCGGGGCCAACCGGCGCTTCACGTTCGGGATCCAGGGCGGAAACCCGGTCCGGCACCATTTTGAGGGGCTGATTGTGTTCGGCATCGGCCTGGTGCTCACCTCCGGGGCGCTCGCCCTGGTCCACCGGACCACGACGCCCGACCGGTGGATGGAAGTCCTCACCGTGGTGGCGGCGAACCTGGCGGCCACGGCAGTGCGGTTCCTGCTGTTCCGGCTCTGGGTCTTCCGGGGAGCCGGCACCAACAAGACAACCCACGCCACCACCTCCACAGAAACGGGTGCACCATGACCTCCACCATCTCACCGGCAGGCGCCGGCTCAACTGCCGCACCGCTGCCCGCAAACGCCGGTGGCCCGGCCTCTGCCACAGGAGCTCCACAACCCACCCCACGCTGGACGCGCTACGCGTTCGGCAGCCAACCGCGCTGGGTGCGCCCCTCGGCCGCCGCGCTCCTGGTGGCCACGGCGGTCCTGTACCTGTGGAACCTTGCAGCCACCGGCTACGGGAACTCGTTCTACGCCGCCGCCATCCAGGCGGGCACCAAGGACTGGACCGCGTTCCTCTTCGGATCGCTCGACGCCGGAAACGCCATCACGGTTGACAAGCCCCCGGCGGCACTATGGATTCCAGCCCTGGCGGGCCGCATCTTCGGATTCTCGTCCCTCAGCATGCTGGTGCCCGAGGCACTCATGGGCGTGGCCGCCGTCGGCGTCCTCTACCTGGCGGTCAAGAGGGTCTCAGGACCGGCCGCAGGGCTGCTGGCCGGCGCCGCGCTGGCGCTGACGCCCGTGGCTGCGCTCATGTTCAAGTTCAACAACCCCGACGCCATGCTCACCCTGTGCCTGGTGCTGGCGGCATACTTCACCATCCGGGCCACCGAACGGGCTGGCTGGAAGTGGCTTGTTGCGGCCGGAGCCGTGATCGGACTGGCTTTCCTCACCAAGATGCTGCAGGGCTTCCTGGTCGTTCCGGCGCTGGGACTGGCCTACCTATGGGCCGCCCCCACCCCGATCGGCCGCCGGTTGGCACACCTCATGGGCGCACTGGGAGGCATCATCGTGGTGGCCGGCAGCTACATCGCCCTCTTCCAGCTGACCCCGGCTTCAGCCCGCCCGTACATGGCCGGGTCCACCACCAACAGCTTCCTGGAGCTGACCTTCGGCTACAATGGCCTGGCCCGCATCACCGGCTCGGGTGAAGGCATGCCCGGCGGCGGAGCGGCCGGCGGGCCCGGCGGCGGTTTCGGCGGCGGCAACAGTGGATTCGGCGGGGCTGCTGGCCTGCTGCGGATGTTCGGGACGAGCTTTGGCGGCGAAGTGTCATGGCTGCTGCCCGCCGCCCTCGTCCTGCTGGTTGCCGGCCTCTGGTTCACCCGGCGGGAAGTCCGCACCTCGATGGGCCGCGCGTCGCTGATCCTGTGGGGCGGCTGGCTCCTGGTCACCGCGGGTGTGTTCAGCTTCATGAGCGGCATTGTCCACCCCTACTACTCTGTGGCGCTGGCACCGGCGATCGCAGCACTGGTGGGAACCGGCGCCGTGGAACTATGGCGCGGCCGGGCGTCCTGGCCGGCCAGGATTGTCCTGGCCGCAACGGTCCTGGGCACCTCCATCTGGTCGGCTGTCCTCCTGGGCCGCGACGCGTCCTGGCTCCCCTGGCTGCGCATCGTCGTCATCGTCCTTGGCGTCCTTGCCGCCGCCGGGTTGCTGCTCCGCGTTGACGGCCTCGGCACCGCCGGACGGTTCCGGCGCGCGGGCGCTGCCGCCGTCGTCGTCGTATCCCTCCTGGCCGGAGGACTCGGGGCGGCTGCCTGGACCATGGCCACCGCAGCGTCCGCGCATTCGGGTTCCATTCCGACGTCGGGGCCTGCAGGTTCGGCGGCAGGCGGCTTTGGGAACCGGGCAGCTGGTTTCCGCGGCGACCGCATCGGCGGCACGGACGCCGCCACCGGAACCGACAGGTTTGACCCCGCAAACGGGTTTGACCCCGCAAACGGAATGGGCGGCGCAGCCGACGGCGCCGGTGGTCCCGGCGGGGCCGGCGGCCCCGGTGAGGGGACGGCCGATGCCGCAGTGACCGCGCTGCTCTCCTCCACCACCACGAAGTGGTCCGCGATCGTCTCCGGCGCCAGCCAGGCAGCCAGCCTGGAACTTGCCACGAACACCAACGTCATCGCGCTCGGCGGCTGGAACGGCGGGGATCCGTACCCTACGCTCGCCCAGTTCCAGGACATGGTGTCCAAGGGCGAGATCGGATATTACATCCAGGGCGGCGGGATGGGCGGCCGGGGTGGCAACTCGGAGGTGGCGGCCTGGGTGCAGGCCAACTTCCAGGCCCAGACCGTGGGCAATTCCACTGTCTACGACCTGGCCAAGTAGCCCGCCATGGCCAGCCGCTACCCCAGCTCCATGACTTCAGGCCCAACAACCGGGTCCACGCGCCCCCGCCTGCATCACGCGTCGGGAGGGGGCGGGGCCACCACGGCCCGGGGGACCAGGCCCGGCAGCCGGCGCCGGGATCCCCTGGCCCGCCGGCGGAACCTGGAACTGGCAGCGGTGCTGGCGGGCACGGCGGCGCTGTACCTGTGGAATCTCGGGGCGTCCGGCTGGGCCAACGCCTTCTACTCCGCCGCGGCCCAGGCGGGTTCGCAGGACTGGACGGCCTGGTTCTTCGGTTCCTCGGACGCCGCCAACTCCATCACGGTGGACAAGCCGCCGGCGTCCCTGTGGGTCATGGGGTTGTCGGTCCGGCTGTTTGGGCTGAACCCGTGGAGCATCCTGGTTCCGCAGGCGCTGATGGGCGTAGCGGCCGCCTGGCTGCTCTACCTGTCCGTGCGCCGGACCGCGGTGCACGCCACCGGAGATGCCACCACTGCCCACCGGGCGGGCTTGCTCGGAGCCGCGGTGTTGGCCCTCACGCCGGTTGCCACGCTGATGTTCCGGTTCAACAACCCGGATGCCCTGCTGGTGCTGCTCATGACGGCTGCCGCGTACGCGGTCCTCCGCGCGGTCCAGGAGGACCGGTTGCGCTGGCTCCTGTTGGCCGGGGTGTTCCTGGGCTTTGGGTTCCTGGCCAAGCAACTGCAGGTCCTGCTGGTGGTTCCCGGTTTTGCCGTGGCCTACGCGGTTGCGGGGCCGGGCAGGCTGGGACGGCGCCTGCTGCGGCTGGCCGCGGCCGGGGCGGCGATGGTGGTTTCCGCGGGCTGGTGGCTCGCGGCCGTGCAGCTGACGCCGGCCGGCATGCGGCCCTACATTGGCGGTTCGCAGGACAACTCCATCCTGGAGCTGACCCTCGGCTACAACGGACTGGGCAGGCTGACGGGCGACGAAACGGGCAGCGTGGGCGGCGGCAACGGCTGGGGCGTTCCCGGCCTGTTCCGGATGTTCAACAACGAGTTCGGTGGCCAGATCGCCTGGCTGCTGCCCTCCGCCCTGATCCTTGCGGCCGGCGTGCTGTGGGTCGGCCGGCGGGCACCGCGGACGGACCCGGTGCGCGCATCCGTGCTGGTCTGGGGCTCCTGGGTGCTGGTGACCGGCCTGGTGTTCAGCTTCATGGCGGGCATCATCCACCCCTACTACGCCGTGGCGCTGGCGCCGGGCATCGCCGGGCTGACCGGCCTGGGCGCAGTCCTGCTGTGGCAGTACAGGCAGCAGGCGGCCGCCGCGATCGTGCTCGCGGCCGCAGTGGCCGCGGCAGCCCTGACGGCATTCTCCCTGCTCGGAACCACCTCGGACTACGGCCCCTGGCTGCGCTGGGTGGTCCTTGCAGGCGGGCTGGCCGGGGCAGTAGGAACCGGTTTCAGCAAGTTCCTGGGTATGCGTTCGGTGCAGCGGGCGACGGCGGCCCTGGCCATCACGGCGTCGCTCGCCGGACCGCTGGCCTACTCCATCTCCACGGCGTCCACAGCGCACAGCGGGGCAATCGTCAGTGCCGGCCCCACTGCCGGCTTCGGCGCTGGGCCGGGTGGTGCTCCCGCCGGCGTGCGGAACAGCCGGAACGGGTCCGGCCCGAACAGCACCGGCGGTTCAGGTATTGCGGGGCAAGGCAACACAAACCCGGGCAGTACGGCGCAGGGCAACACGGGGCAGCAGGGCAACACGGGGCAGGGGTTCCGGCAGCCGAACGCCCAGGGCGGCACGGGCCTCGCGGGAAGCCGCGGAGGTGGAGTGGGTGGCCTCCTGGGTGCGCCCACGCCGTCGGCTGACCTGGTCGCCGCGCTCAAAAGCAGCGCCTCAAGCTACACCTGGGCCGCGGCCGTGGTGGGCTCAAACAACGCCGCAGGATACCAACTGGCAACGGAGCTGCCGGTCATGGCGGTGGGCGGCTTCAACGGCACCGACCCCTCCCCCACATTGGCGCAGTTCCAGGACCTGGTAGCCCGGGGAGAGATCCATTACTTCATCGGTGGCGGAGCCATGCGCTCCACCAGCGGTTCGGACGCCGCAACCCGGATCGCGGAGTGGGTGGCAGCTAATTTCACGTCGCAGATCATTGGCGGCACTACGGTCTACGAACTGACCGGCCACTAGCGGAGGACGCCCGGCCTTGGGCTGCATGATGCTCTGGCACGCGAGTGCCCGGGGTGGATGATGCCCGAGGGCCGGGCGCCCCCACTGGGATACTCCCGCCGCAGTTACACAACTCGACGCGCTGCCGGCCGTGACTTCCGTTACCTAAATGTGACTTTCATTTAATCTTCCTGTACCGTCGATTGGGTGCGGTCCCCGTTCGGGCCGCATATCCCGGGTTGACGCCAAGCTCTGCCGCTTCCCCGGATTTCCGATTGAGCAACGGCAGAGGCGGGGGACCCACCGTCCCGGGCAATGATTGCCCTTGGGGTTAAGCCAGTACGTGATTTTTCCGTACGGCCGGATGCCCTCATCCGAACCCGACAGCTAACTCCGCAGGTGTGAGAGGCGATCAATCATGTCCAAAAACACGGCAGAAGCACGCCTGCATGCCAAGGCTAAACATAAGGCCACGCAGCAGGCAAAGAAGACCACCCTCGGCCGCAGGGCCGGAATCCTCGCAGTATCCTGCGCGGTGCTGGTTGGGGTCGGCGCAGCCGGCCAGGCCACCAGCAGCATGGCCCCGGTGTCATCGACCCAGGCAACCCAGGCAGCGTCCGATGCCCAGATGAGCATCGAGAAGAGCGAAATCCACTCCAACCCGGTGGAGAGCCCCGCTCCCGCCGCAATCGCAGTGGCACCGCAGGCGGCGGAGCCCGCTCCCGCGGCCCCGGCACCCGCCGCCCCCGCGCCGGCCGCGCCAGCGCCTGTACCGGCACCTGCACCCGAGCCCGCCCCGGCTCCTGAGCCGGCACCCGCCGTCGCGGTCAACGACCCGGCCGGCGCCCAGGCCTACGCCGCCAGCCAGCTGGCCACATTCGGCTGGGGACCGGACCAGATGCAGTGCCTGCAGACCCTGTGGACCAAGGAATCCGACTGGACCACCACGGCCACCAATCCCAGCAGCGGGGCGTACGGAATCGTCCAGTCCCTCCCGGCCGAGAAGATGGCCAGCTCCGGCGCGGACTACCTCACCAACTACCGCACCCAGATCAACTGGGGCCTGGATTACATCAAGAAGAGCTATGCCTCCCCGTGCGGTGCGCTCAACTTCCACCTGGCGCACAACTGGTACTAGGCACCGCTCCCCTGCGGCTGCGCGTCGAAGGACCACCCTCCGCGGAACCTGCCCTGCATTGACCGCGGCCGACGGCGCGTCCCGGCTCTCCGCCGTCGTACGCCTTGGGCAGGGGCACAACAGAGCATTGCAGCATCACCACTGCCCGCATCCAAACGGATGCGGGCAGTGGTGTTTTAACCCCAGGCTGTTTTAACCCCGGGGGTAGAGCTGCAGTGCCCTATGGTGCGGACGTTAGGGTCGCGGTGGTTGGGGTTGCGGAGCCTGTGATTGCGGTGCTTTCGGTTGCGTCCGGCCCGGCGTTCCGCCACGGGATGTACTGGACGGACCACTTGTTGCCGTCCGGATCGGCGAAGTACACGAAGTGGCCCCACGGCAGCACTTCGATATCACTGATGTCCACACCGTTGTTCTTCAGGTGGTCGTGTGCGGCCTGGATGTCGTCCACCACCAGCTGCAGGTTTGACCCCGTGCGCGGAGGTGCGTCCACCAGCCCCTCCCCCAAACAGATGGAGCAGGCGGATCCGGGCGGCGTCAGCTGCACAAAGCGGATGTCGTCCGAAGGCCGCTCGTCATAGTCGGCGTTGAAGCCCACCCTGTTGACGTAGAAATCCTTGGCGCGGTCGACGTCGGACACGGGGACAAAGACAAGTTCGAGTTTCCAGTCCATCCGCACAGGCTAGCGGCGGTGATCCTGCCGGAAAAGGGGGAAAGGCTACCCTGCGATGCCGTACAGGCGGTCGCCTGCATCGCCCAGGCCGGGAACGATGTAGGACTTCTCGTTGAGCTTCTCGTCGATGGAGGCCAGGACGATGTGCACGTTTGCGTCGCCCAGTTCCTCCTCCAGCTTGGCCAGGCCCTCCGGGGCCGCCAGCAGGCAGATGCAGGTGACGTCGGACGCGCCCCGCTTGAAGAGGAACTTGATGGCCTCGCGCAGCGTTCCGCCGGTGGCCAGCATGGGGTCCAGGACGAATACCTGGCGGCCGGTCAGGTCCTCCGGCAGGCGCTCCGCGTAGGTGATGATGTCCAGCGTCTCCTCGTCCCGGGCCATGCCCAGGAAGCCAACCTCGGCGGTGGGGACCAGTTTGGTCATGCCCTCCAGCATGCCCAGGCCTGCGCGCAGGATGGGGACTACCAGCGGGGTGGGCTTGGTGAAGGCCGTGCCGATGGTGGTGCTGACGGGTGTCTCGATGGTGACGGGCTCCGTGCGGACCTCCCGCGTGGCTTCGTAGGCCAGCAGGGTCACCAGCTCTTCCGTCAGCTGGCGGAAGACCGGCGACGGCGTGTTCTTGTCCCGCAGGACGGTGAGCTTGTGGGCGACCAGGGGGTGGTCAACAACGAGAGTACGCATCCCCCAAAACTATCATCCGGCGGTGTCCTTGTTGTGGCTGCCGTGGGCATGCTCCTTGCCGTCCCCGCCGTGGTGGTGCACTTCCTCTGCCACCACGTCACGGACGATCGGACGGTCGAACGACGGAGCCGCACCGGCGTGCTCCCGCCTGCGGACCAGGTGGAACAGCCTGTGGGCCAGGATCACCACGCCCACCCAGGTGAGGCCCAGCAGCCACCCTGCCATGACGTCCGTCAGCCAGTGGTGGCCTAGGAAGACGCGGCTGAGCCCCATGGCGATAATGAAGAGCGCGCCGGCCGTGATGGCGGTGACGCGCACCAGCATGGTGTTGAACTGGAGGCAGATGAGGTACACCACCAGGCTGATCACCACGGTGGTATTCAGGGTGTGGCCGCTGGGGAAGGAGGGTGAATCCTCGTAGGGGGGCACCGCGTCCGCATGGTCCGGGCGGGTGCGGCCCACCAGTTTCTTGCCAAAGGTGGTGGCCATGATGGAGACCCCCGCCGCACCGCCGATCAGGACGAGCGGGCGCCAGTTCCGGCTGAGGAACGTCAGCCAGGCGGTCAGGATGCTGGCAAGGATGGGCATGCCGATGCCGCCGCCGATGTTGGTGAAGCCGGTAACGAACGCATCAAGTCCGGGGCTGCGCAGGCTCTCGGCCAGGGCAAGGGCAGGCTTGTCCAGGTTGGCCAGGCCGGCAGAATCCACCACGTTGTCGTACACCTCGGCACCCAGCAGTGCCAGGGACACGATGATGACGCCGCCCACAAGGATGGTGAGGACGAGCGCCGCGTAAGGTTTGAACCAGAGACCTAGCCGATCCCGAAGAGTGTCCATGGTGCCTCCCGGCATCCGTAAGTAACCTGAGTATCCCCGAAACTATCATTGAGCCATGCCGTTGCCCGAAAAGAAACATGATGCCTGGATGGGCCTTGCCCTGGCGGAAGCCCGCAGGGCACTCGCCACGGAGGATGTTCCCATCGGCGCCGTGGTGATAGGGCCCGACGGCGGGGTGCTGGGTTCCGGCCGGAACCAGCGGGAGGAACTGGGCGACCCTACGGCCCATGCCGAGGTGGTAGCCATCCGTGAAGCGGCGGCACGGCTGCAGGAACGGGCACGGCTCGACGGCGGCCGCACCGACGGCTGGCGGTTGTCCGACTGCACGCTGGTGGTCACGCTGGAGCCCTGCGCCATGTGTGCCGGAGCGATCGTCCTGGCCCGGATCCCGCGGGTGGTGTTCGGGGCGTGGGACGAGAAGGCCGGCGCCGCAGGGTCGGTGTTCGACATCCTCCGCGAACGACGGCTCAACCACTGGGTTGAGGTGTATCCGGGAGTCCGCGAGGATGAGTGCGCCATGTTGCTGCGCGGGTTTTTCGCCGGGCACCGCGGAGCAGCCTCTAGTCCGGTTCCGCCAGCAGGCCCAGCACTCCCCTTGCCGTAGTACCCCAGTCCGGAAGGCGTGTCCGCGCCTCCAGCGCTGCTGCGCGCCAGCTTTCCCTCATGTCCGGGTCCTGCAGCCAGTGGCGCAGGACGCCGGCCAGCAGGCGCGGGCTCTCCTGACCACCTTCCGGAAGTGGCAGCGCTGCCCCGGGAAGCCGGGGTCCGCCGTCGGCCGCTGTTAATCCTGCCAGCCCCAGCGCCTCCACCGCCCCTGTCCCTTCACGGACCAGGACCGGGATGCCGCGGGCCAGGGACTCGGTGACGGCCATGCCGAACGCCTCCTGCCGGGACACCAGGAGGCTGAGATCCGTCCGCGCCCATTCAGCTTCCAGTGCTTCGCCGGCGAGCTCACCGGTGAACCGCACCCGTTCCTGCAGCGAATTCTCCGTTATGGCAGCCCGGACTTCCCGCGCATAGTCGGGGTCTGCCCGGTCCGAGCCCACCAGGGACGCGGTCCAAGGGAGGTCCTGGACCAGGGTGAGTGCTTCCACCGCCAGCATCTGGTCCTTGTTGGGCAGCAAGGCGGCGACGACTGCCAGGTGCGGAGGCGTGGAACCGCCGGCCTGGGCTGCGGGGTCGACTCCGGGCAGGGCGACGTGTGCCCGCGGAAGCCCTCTTTCGGTCAGGACAGATGCGGCCCAGGTGCTGGTGCAGATCACACCGGCTGCTGCGCTGAGAGCCCTGGCCTCGTCTGCAAGGGCTGATTCGCCTGAACTTTCCGGCACCGGCATATGCACCAGCACCCATGTTTCCTGTCCCGCACGGGCCGCGGCTTCCAGCTCAGCCGGGGCACCAACGGCCACCAGCCCGTCGACGATTGCCACTGCCCGGCCGGGACCTCCCCCAGGTTCGCTTGCTTCGAGGAAGGTGCCCAGCCGGCGTCGTTCGGTGGCGCCGGCGTGCGGCCAGTCCCCTTCAACACTGATCACGTCCACCGCCGCGCCAAGTTCCCGCAACCCTGCAACCAGGCGGGCGTTGTAGACGTTGCCGCCTGAGCTGTGGCGGATGTTGCCGGGGACCAGCAGCCGGATGTGGCGCACGGTCAGGCGGTGAGGTCCAGGGAATAAGCGGCCCACGCGTCCGGATTCTCGCGCAGCGTGACGTCGAGGCCCGCGAGTTCGCGGCCGTCGTCGCTGTCCTTGATCCTGGCGGCGACTTCCTGGGCGATGTACTGGGCCAGCGCCTCCGTGGTGGTGAGCTTGCCGTCAAAATCCGGGTGCTCGTCCAGGTTGCGGTAGTTCAGGCCGGCCAGCACTTCCTCGATGATGGTTCCGGCGGCGCCGATGTCCAGGACGATCGCGTCATCATTCAGGGTACGCCGACGGAAGGTCACCTCGGCGACGAAGGTTGCCCCGTGGAGTCCCTGGGCCGGGCCAAACGCTTCACGCGGAAGACTGTGGGCAATCATGAAGTGGCGGCGGACTGTCAGGCTGAACATGGGTTACCTCAAGTCTTCGGAGTGGTGGGCGGCTGGAGTGGGTGCTGGGTTGGTGGCGGGGTACTCGACGACGTGGCACAGCGCTTCCAGGGTGCCGTCCGCCAGGCTTTGGACGACGCCGGGCAGGTCCTCGAACTTGGAAGAGCCTGTCAGGAATGCGTCGAAGACGGGATCCTCCAGCAGGGACACTGCCAGGTCCAGGCGGTCCGCGTTGGTGCGGCGGTGGCGCCGGGCACGCGCCACCATGCCAACCTGGCTGGCCCTGATGGACAACCGCCTTGCGTGGAAGTCCTCCCCCAGCGGGACAGTGACTTCCCGGTTGGCGTACCAGGACATTTCGATGACGTCGCCTTCATCGCCGACCAGCTGCAGGCTGCGTTCGAGGCCCTCCTGCGAGGCCGAGCAGTGGAACACGATGTCGCAGTCGGCCAGGGCGTCGTCGGGGTGTGCGAAGTCCACGCCCAGGGTGTCCGCGAGCTGCTTCCTGCCGTGATCCAGGTCCACCAGCTGAAGGCGTTGCAGCGGAAAAGTGCGTAGGAGCGTGGCCACCATGCCGCCCACCAGGCCTGCACCGACGACGGCAACCCTGTCCCCGAGCCGCGGCCCGGCTTCCCACAGGGCGTTGACTGCTGTTTCCACCGTCCCGGTGAGGACTGCACGCCGGGAGGGAACGTCGTCGGGAATCCTGGTCAGGGATTCCACCGGGACCACATAGAGGTCCTGGTGCGGGTTCAGGCAGAACACGCGCTGGCCCTTCCACTCCTCAGGCCCCTCCTCGACGATGCCGACCGACAGGTAGCCGAATTTCACGGGCCCGGGAAACTGGCCTTCCTGGTGCGGGGCCCGCATTTCCTCTGCCACCCGTGGCGGCACTGCCCCGGCGTGGACCACCATTTCCGTGCCCTTGCTGATACCGGAGTAGAGGGCACGGACCAGCGCTTCGCCGGGCCCCGGGGCCGGCAGGTCCTCGGTTCTGAGTTCGCCGTGCTCCTTGGCAGTGGTCCAGTATGCGGTTGCGTGGATGGGAGTCTGTGAATTTGTCATCTTGCTGATGAATCTAACCGGACGCGCAGGGACGGGGAAAGTCCGACGGCGCGTGGCGGGCTTCGTGGCTTCAAGAGACAAGGTATTGGACAAGCGCTTCTTCGAGGAGGCTGCGTTTTTGGGCAAGGCTCAGCTCTGTGGGCGCTGTCTCTTCGCTTGGCATGATGTGCCCACCCGGCAGGTACCTTTCACCTTGCAGGAATCCCGAGGGCCATCGTGGTGGTTCCCAGTCCTGGTGTTCGCTGGGGTAGTGGCGGCCTGCCGGTGAGGTCCAGCCGGGTGGCTCGTCCTTGGTTGCGGGGGTGGGTTTCCAGCCGGTGGTGTGGCGGAGTTTGTGGTGTTTCGGGCAGGGCTGACCCAGGTTGCTGATCCCGGTGGTGCCGCCCTTGGCCCAGGCGAGGATGTGGTCGGCGTCGTTGTCCAGGGAGTTGTTGCTGCACCCCGGGAACGGGCATTTGCCGTCCCGCATCCGCAGCCAGGCCCGCATCGGCCCGGTGACCCGGTAACTCGTCCGGCCGATCTCCAACGGTGCCCCGTCCCGCGGATCCACCAGCACCCGGGAGAACGAGCCCGCACCCTCAGCGACGAGTGCCCGGGCCATTGACGGCGGGATGGGACCGTACCCGTCCAGCGTGGCCGGTTCATCGGTCTGGCCCAGCAGGGAGAAGACCGGGACCGTGACCAGCACCTGCGCCCGGATCGGCAAAGACGGGCGCTCCGCTCCATCGAGCACCCCCATGCCGTTGCCGTTGCCAAGGATCGCGTCGGTGAAGGTATCGGCCCGGAGCTGGGTCAGGGTCCTGCCCTCGCCCGGTCCCTGCAAGCCACGGGCGGCCGCGGTGAGCCGGTTCCACCCCGCCAACGCCCGGTCCGCGGGCAGATACGCCGACAGCCAGGCCATCCCGTCCTGGTCCGGCCGGAACTCCACCCGCCGCTCCCCCACCCCTCTGGCGTGGCGTGTTTCGATGGACTCCGCGTGGTGGCGTTCCCGCCACGTCCGGGCCTTGGCCTTGAACCGGTGCGCCGGCAACTGCCCCACCGGACACCCCCGCGCCCGGTCCGGGGCGTCCGGGTCCAGGAAATGCGCCTCCAACGCCGCCGCCCCCGCAGCATCCAGGCACGCAGTCTCATCCGCGATCACCACCGCATGGCTCCATGACAGGGACCCGGCCCGCAGCCCCTCCAACGTCAACGGCAGTTCCTTCACCACAGCATGGGATGTCGCCAGAAACGACGACGCCGCCCGCGGCCCCAAAGCCAGCACACACCCGACCTCCGCCGCGACCGCCATCTCCTGCACCCGCCCCGGAACATCAGGACCCGCAACAACACCGGCGCTCTCCGCATACGCCACAGCAGCTTTCGCCTTCACCGCAGCGATCACAGCCTCAAACTCACGGGCACCAGCAAGAATCTCCAGGCAACCATCCGCCAAACCAGCCAACGGATCACCCACAGAAAACGGCTCCGGACCGGAACAGGCCCCGTCCACCTCAGCAGCCAGCACAGCAAGGGCAGCACGAATCTCCCCAAACGCCTTGGTCACCGCTGCCTTCCCCATAAACCCATCATGACAAAGGGGTACGACAATCAAGGCCGGCAGCACGAGCACGGCCTTGATGGGCGCCGTTTTGGGGATGCAGCCCTTGCTCCGGTACCCTATTGAGGTTGGTGACGTGTCCGAGCGGCCGAAGGTGCAACACTCGAAATGTTGTTTGGTGTAAAAGCCAACGTGGGTTCAAATCCCACCGTCACCGCCACGTAGAAAGGCCCTGTTTCCCCTCTCAGAGGGGGAACAGGGCCTTTCTTTATCCCGGGAGAAGAACACTCGGTGACGCTGCGAAGTAGACTACCGCTTCGTCGGCGACGAAAGCCTCAGCGGGTCGGATCGATCATCGTCATGCCCGCAACGTTGGCGGTATCAAGCCGGGGCAGCATTTCCGCAGCCTCCTCCAGACCAATCACGCGTTCGATCAACTTCTGCGGTTCGAGCGCTCCCGACTCAATCAAGGCGAGCATTCCGGGGTAGTCCGCAGCGGCCATCCCGTGGCTTCCGAAGACGTCCAGTTCCCACGCGATCACCCGCGCCATGGGCACACGGGGGTGTCCTTCCACCGGCGGCAGGAGCCCGATCTGGACGTGCCGGCCCCGGCGGCGCAGGCTCAGGAGTGCGTCGGCGCACGTCTGTTCGCTGCCGACGGCGTCGACCGAGACATGGCTACCTCCCGTGAGCGCGTGCACCTGCGCCGGAATGTCTGAACCGTCTGCAACCAGGACGTGGTCCGCGCCGAGGCGCGCAGCCACCTCAAGGGCGGCCGGGTTCCGGTCAACAGCAATCACTTTGCCGCCGAGGGCCTTGGCGATCATGACGGTGCTGAGCCCCACGCCGCCTGCCCCGATGACGGTAACCCATTCATCGGCTTTCAGGCTGGCCCGGCCGGTCAGCGCACGGTAGGCAGTGGCGAACCGGCATCCCAGGCTGGCGGCTGCCTCGAAGCTGACGCCCTCGGGAATTGCCACGAGATTGGTGTCCGCCGCGTGGATCACCACCTGCCCGGCAAACGAACCCCAGTGCGTGAAGCCCGGCTGTTGCTGCTCCGGGCAAACCTGTGCGTTGCCGCTGAGGCACCACTCGCACGCGCCACAGCCCTCGACGAAAGGTGCGGTAACCCGGTCGCCGGCCGTCCACTTCGTTACTCCCGGGCCGACACTGGCAACGACACCGGCGAACTCGTGGCCCGGGACATGCGGCAGCGCTATATCGTCATGTCCTGCCCAGGCATGCCAGTCGCTGCGGCAGAGCCCCGTGGCAACGACGCTGATGACGACGCCGCCCACCGGCACCTCGGGCTCTCCAACCTCCCGGACGGCCAGCGGCCCTGCTATCTGGTCCAAGACAACCGCGCGCACATGACCTCCACATATCGACGTTGTGCCGCCCGCATCCTTGAGCGGCTCCGGCCGACATCTTCCCACGCGGCGCCGATGCGCTGAAAAACCTCCCCAAGATCACGCCCGGGCCGCGGCGTGACGCAGGGGGCCGTCGTCGGGCCTGTCCCAAACCGCGCGCCCCAAACGGCGCGGCGGTAAGAGAAGCCGCTGGTAGATGCGGTGATCCTGCCACTGGCCGGCGATCCGAAGGTAGGCGCGCGCGGTGCCGTAGGCCTCAAAGCCGTTCTTTTCGAGCACCCTCTGCGATGCCATATTGTGCACCAGGGTGGCTGCTTCGAGGCGGTGGAGGCCGAGCCCATCTTTCGCGATCTCGGTTGCCGCGGCCACTGCTGCCGTCATGAGCCCCCGGCCCTGGACAGACTGGGCGATCCAGTAGCCCAGGTGGGCGTTCTGGAAGGCGCCCCGGACCATCGAGCTGAGCGTCAGGAGTCCCAGAATGCCGTCTCCACCAGCCAGCACCATGGAAAGCGCTGTGCCTGCGTCAAGGTCATCCCGCCTTCTCCTGATCAGCTCGCGCTGGCCTTCAACGGTATAGAACTCCTCTGCCCTGACCGGTTCCCACGGGGCAAGGTGGGAACGGTTGGACTGGAGCGCCCCAGCCAGCGGTCCCGCGTCGGCAGCCTGCACGGGACGGAGAACGATGCCGTCAGCGAGTTCACAGGAGAAGTCCACTGGTTCAGGCTACACAGCCGGAAAAACGCGCCGCAGGGGCCCACCATATGTCCCGGGCCAGCACTTTGCCCCCGGCCAGCAATGAGTCCCCGCTGCCGCTGCACCAATTGTCGTCACCTTCAGGCAGAATGGGCCTGAATTAGTCCAAGCTCTGGAATACAAGTCCTCAATGAGAATCCAGGACGGGAATGAACGAATTCTTTACTGCTTCTTTCGACAAGGGCATGCTGCGGTTGCAGTGGAGCCCCGAAGTCCTCATCACCTATGACATTGCCGTCCGGGCGGCGCGGGTCCTGGAAGGCCTCAGCAGCGGCCGGGTCCTGCCTCTTCTTGTTGACCTCGCGGGGGTTGCGGCATTGACGCCCGAGGCCAGGGCCGGCATGAACGCCTACCGCGGGTTCTCCGCCGTCGCCCTCATCGGGGATGGCCCGATGGGCAAGGTTGTGGCGGCGTTTTCCCAGCGATCCCTGACTCCCACGGCATACTTCACCAACGGCCCCGATGCCCTGCATTGGCTTTCGGAGCAGGGCAACCGGGCCGGCACGCCAGGCGGGGCGATCCGCACTGACCGCTGAGGGCGCGGCTGTCACCGCTGTGCCGACGGCGGCGGCTTCCTATGCGCGTCCCTTCCGGCGCGTTTTTTGATGCCCAGCAGCATGGCACGATCCATGACGAGGTAGCCCGGCCGAAGGATGAAATCCATCAGTCGAAGACCCCATGGCCGTCCGGGGCCGGACCGGGTGCGGAGCAGCAGCCTGGTCCCCGCGTCACCGGCATCATGGAGGACGAATTGCCAGGTCCCGGTGACCGTCCCAGGCCGCGCACCGGGGCTCAAGTCCAGGACCAGATGGCGGCAGCTCTCCATGTCCACCACACGCGGCCCGCTGCGTCCGCCCGGATAACCTTCCGGCGTGAAGGCAATGATGTCTCCCACCTGCAGGTCCTGCCACTCGGGGTGGATGCGGTCTGCATTCGTGACACCCAAGTGGAGCAGCCCGTTCTCCAGCCAGGTGTAGGAATACAGCCCCGCACGGTCCACCCCCATCTGCAGAAGCCATGGCCAGACTTCCTCCGGCGGGGCGGGGATGGTGACCGCCATGGTCTGCACTTCAGCCGGAGCGGGAATCAGTCCGTCGCCGGGAAGGGGCATCGATCTTTCCGGCTCCGTCGCTCCCCACGCGCCAAGGGTGCGGGGCAGGAGACCATGCGTAATGAAACCGGCCGCGGCAGCGAAGCCGAAAACCGCCGGCGACCAAGGACGGAAACCAGCGGAGCGCGAACCAGCAAAGCGCAAACCACCACTTGTCCGGCTCCCCCGCTGTGATGGCTTTACGGGCCAGGAAACCCGGCATCAGGCTGGTCATGGCGTCTCTCCTCCGCGATCGGATGCAAGGAGCATATGGACAGGGTTCCCCGGGGACCCAGAGTCCAAAGCCCTTCCCGTACCGGCGCCCACACTCCACGGCTGATATGCGCCCAATGCTTGACGGTCCCGTCCGGCACACGCTAGAAAGTAAGTAGCCTTATCATTTCCCAGTGATGCACAACCGTTCCGCAAAAGGAGGACATACCATGAGCGACAAGCCGGGGAACCAGACCCCCAACACGCCTGATGTGAGTGAAACCGAACTGCGCAACAAGAAGGTGGACGAACTCCGCCAGGATGCCAAACAGGAGCACATCGCCGGCGCTTCGGGCATGCGCAAGGAAGAACTGGTGAGAGAGGTGGCCCAGGCCCGGCAGGAGGACGCGGATAACGGCCGGGGCCGCAACAGCCGCTCCGGGGCGGACGACGCGGAAGACCTGGGAGCCGGCCCCGACGGCGGCAGGGTCCGCCATGGCGACGACTCGTCCAAGTCGTTGAAGTACTCGCAGGAAATTACGTCCACCGAGGAGGAGCCAGAGCGCGAAGGACGTAGCCTCGCGACCACACACCATGAGGTCATCAGGCAGTGGGCGGAAGAACGCGGCGGCGTTCCGGCGACTGTTGACGGCACGGAACACGGGGACCACCTGGGCGTCCTGCGCATCGACTTCAGGGAGAAAGACGCGAACCTTCGCGAAGTCAGCTGGGAGGAGTGGTTCAAGACGTTTGACGACCGCGGGCTCAACTTCATCTACCAGGAACAGAGGTCCGATGGGAGACAGTCCAACTTCTTCCGGCTGGAGAACCCGGAGCGTGAAGACGCCTAGGGGGACCCAGGCCTGACGCATAAAGGAGGCGCCACCGCTGCTGCGGTGGCGCCTCCTTCGGTTGGTTCCTAAAGCCGGGTGTCGAAGGACCCGCAGAACACGTTGTCGTTGAACGTGCCCTGGAACTCCGATTTGCCCTGGATCTTGTCCACGGCTGCCCGGATCGCTTCCCGGGTGCCCGCATGGGCGTGAATGGCTGTCTTGACCATGGGCACGTCGATCAGGTGGTTCGGCTGGTTCAGGGACACGAATACGGTGGGCACTTCCGTGACGTACCAGGGAATTTCCGCTGCCATGGGCGATGACCACTTGATCCGGATGGCTGCCTCCTGCGCAAAGCCCTTGACGTTGGCGAAGACAAACGCAGCGTCGTACTTCTCCGCGTAGTCCCCCGTGGCTTCCTCGGAAATGATGGACATGAAGTTCACCCCGGTCTCCCCCGCTGCCTCGCGCTGCTCGGCGGTGCGGAACAGGTGCACGTCGAAACCGGCAGCTTCGAGTTCCTCCTTCACCACCTCCAGGTAAGCCAGCGGATCGGCGCGGGTGAAGTCGGCGCCGCCGGAAATGCCGTACAAACGGATCCGGGGATGCGTCTTCGGGGTGATGGGCAGGTTCCCGGCAGTGTCCTTGACCAGCGTCACTGTCTTGTCCGCGATCTCCGCAGCCACCGAACGGTGCGCGGCAGAACCAATGACGGCAAGCGCCTCAGCGGGCGGCACCAGTTGGTCGGCGGCCTTCAGGTGCAGGCCCAGCGACGCCTTCAGCCCGAGGATCCGCCGCAGTGCGTCGTGGAGCCGCTGCTCGGTGATGATTCCGGACTTGTAGCCGTCCAGCATGTACTGGAAATCCTCGGCCGGGTTGCGGAAGAACAGGAACATGTCGCAGCCGGCTGCGATGGTGGCGGGAACCAGGTCCTTGCGTTTCTTCGCCTGTGTGAGGCCCACCATTTGCGAGGCGTCCGTCAGCACCAGTCCATTGAACCCGAGTTCCCCGCGCAGCAGGTCCTGCAGCAGCTCCGGAGACAAAGTGGCCGGGAGGATCTCCGCGTCGGACAGTTCCGGCCGGAAATGCCGGGAAACCTCCGGCGCCCCGATGTGGCCCACCATGATGGACTGCACGCCATGCGCGATCATCTCCCGGTACACGTGGCCGTAGGTCCGGTCCCATTCCTCATAGGGGAGAGTGTTGTAGGACGTCACCACGTGCTGGTCGCGCTCGTCCATCCCGTCGCCCGGGAAGTGCTTCATGGCGCAGGCCGTGGGTGATTCGCTGATGCCGTCGAAGTATTCCTTGGCGCGTTCCACCACGATTTCCGGGGTATTGCCGAATGAACGCGTGGAGATGACGGTGTTCCGCCAGTTGTAGTGGATGTCCACGATCGGCGCGAACGCCCAGTTGCACCCCAGTGCCGCGGTTTCCACTCCGGCCACCCGCCCCATCTGCCGGGCGATGGCCTTGTCCGGGTGCGAGCCTGCCTGCAGGTGCGTGGACACGAACGTGCCGTCGTCGCAGCTGCCGGCTCCGCCCATCTCCGGGTTGGATGCAATCAGCAGGGGAACCCGGGTTTTGGACTGTGCGTAGCGGATGTGTTCCTGCACGGCGGCGGAGGGACCCGGGCGGTACCGCATGCCGCCCACATGGTAGTTTTCCAGCACGCCGTCGAGGTACCCAGGTGAGTAGTCGTTGTTGTGGTTGATGAACAGCTGCCCGATTTTTTCCTCGAGCGTCATGGCACCCAGGGTGCCTTCCACCCAGGCGATGGCGTCGCCGTCGAGATTGAACGGGGCAGCTGTCAGGTCGACGTCGAACCGGCGCGGCGCGGTGCCATGGGCACCGTTGGCAGGACGTACGACGGCGGCAATCCCCTTGAGTGCCTGGGCCACCACGTCCGGGACGGGGAGGGCGATGTCCACCACCACGCCGGCCTCGTCCTCCTGCAGCGGTTCCAGGGTGGCGAGCTGGGAGTCCAGCAGCGTGGTGGGCATGAAGTGGCCCGATCTGCCTTCAACGCGCTGCGCGAGGACCTCCTTGCTGCCGTTCAGGTGCAGGAACACGGTGTCCGGAGCCTGCTCCCGAATGGCATCGCGGTAGCTGCGGCGCAACGCGGAGCAGGCCAGGACCAGTCCGCCGTCGCCTGCCTTGGCCAACTCCGCGCCTACGGTTGCGAGCCAGGGCCAGCGGTCCTCGTCCGTCAGCGGGGTGCCGGCTGCCATCTTGGCCACGTTCTCCACGGGGTGGAGGGAGTCGCCGTCGAGGAACGGGACACCCAGTTCGCGGGCCACGAGGTCACCGATGGTGGTCTTGCCGCAGCCGGAAACACCCATGACGATGATGCGGTGCTTTGTCATTCTTGGTGCCTCACCAGTCGTGGCCGCGCTCACCAGTCGTGCACCGTGCCGTCGACCAGGCGGTTGTAGGGCAGGTAGGCCTGCTGGTACGGGTAGGCTGCGGCGGCTTCTTCGTTGAATTCGACGCCGATCCCGGGCTTGTCGCCCGGGTGCAGGTACCCGTCCACGAACGTCATGGACTGCTCGAAGACCTCGTTGGTCTTATCCGAGTGCTGCATGTACTCCTGGATCCCGTAGTTATGGATCGCCAACCCCACGTGCAGCTGCGCCGCGAACCCCACCGGGGAAATATCCGTCGGCCCGTGGAACCCGGACTTGATCTGGTACTGCGCAGCGAAATCCATCACCTTCTTCAGGGGGCTGATCCCGCCGAAGTGCGTGGACGCGGCCCGGACGTAGTCGATCAACTGTTCCTTGATCAGCGTCTGGTAATCCCACACGGTATTGAAGATCTCCCCGATCGCCAACGGCGTGGTGGTGTGCTGCCGCACCAGGCGCAACCCCTCCTGGTTCTCCGCCGGCGTGCAGTCCTCCAACCAGAACAAGTCATACGGCTCCAGCGCCTTGCCCAGCTTCGCCGCCTGGATCGGCGTCATCCGGTGATGCCCGTCATGCAGCAACGGGATCTCCGGACCAAACTCGTTCCGCACCGCCTCAAACACGGTGGGCAGGTGCCGTAAGTACGCGCGGGTATCCCAGTCCTCCTCCACCGGGAACGCACCCCGCCCGGCCGGCTCATAGTCATACCGCTCCCCCGAGGCCTGCGCCTGCGCCGCCACACCATACACAGCCTTGATGCCCGGCACGGCGGTCTGGATGCGGATCGACTTGTACCCCAGCTCCAAATGCTCGCGGACGGAGTCGAACAGCGACTCGATATCCGAACCCGACGCGTGCCCGTACGCCCGCAACCCGTTCCGCGACGCCCCACCGAGGAGCTGGTAGACCGGCATCCCGGCGAGCTTGCCCTTGATATCCCACAACGCCATATCCACCGCAGCGATCGCCGCCATCGTCACCGGGCCCCGCCGCCAGTACGAAGACCGGTACAAGAACTGCCACGTATCCTCGATCCGGTGCGGGTCCTTCCCGATCAGCAACTGCGCGACATGCTCCTTCAAATAGGCGGCGACAGCCAGCTCACGGCCGTTCAGCGTGGCATCACCAATCCCGGTCACACCATCCTCAGTCGTGATCCGAAGGGTCACAAAATTCCGGGACGGACTGGTAACAAACACATCGGCGGCAACGATTTTCATGGGACTAACTGTTCCTTCCGGAAGTAAAAGCTGGATTCAGGTACGTGCAGGGGTCTCGGCCGGGGTCGTCGCGAAGGATCCGCACAGCCGGGCAACAAGGGCGACGACGTCGGGGTCGTCCGCGAGGGCAGCGCTGACCAGGCGAAGCAACCCCTGCACCCGTTCGGTTCCCTCAAGCGCCACAGCTGCCTGGATTTCGGCGGCGAGCGGATCCTGGAAGTCGCTTCCCGCGGTGACGTAGTCAATCCAGGCGGCAAGCATCAACGCGCTGCCTGCGCCACGGCGGCCATCGGCCCGTTCCGCCGTCATCACGGGCACCGCGCGCATGCGCAGCTTGGTGGTGGCATCGGCCGCGATCTGGACGAGCCGGTGGGCGATGCGTGCGTTTCCGAAGCGCTCCAACAGGGCCCGGCGGTATGTCGGGATGTCCAGCCCTTCCCCCTGCAGGTGGCGCGCTGCCTCGTCCCAGAAGTCCTCCACGGCTTTCCGGCAGAGGGGATCCGCCAGGGCGTCGGCCACGGTGGCGTGCCCGCGGAGCTGTCCCGCGTAGGCCAGGATGGAGTGCGAGCCGTTGAGGAGCCACAGCTTCCGGTTCTCGTAGGGTTCGATGTCACTGACCACGACGGCGCCGGCCTCCTCCCAGCGCGGACGCCCGGCCGGGAAGTCCCCACTGAGCACCCAGTTCCGGAAAGGTTCAGCCACCACCGGCGAATTGTCGCTGTAACCGCATTGCTCTGCCACCTCTGCGATGTCCGCCTCGGTGGTCCGCGGCGTAATCCTGTCCACGGAAGTGCTCACGAAGCTGACATTCGCTTCGATCCACCCGGCCAGCCCGGAACCCCATCCGGATGCCAATCCCAGCACGGCGCGGCGGGCAACGTCACCGTTGGCGGACAGGTTGTCACAGCTGACGACGGCGAGTGGGCCGGCGCCGCTGTCCCGGCGCCTGGCGAGGGCCAGCACCAGGCGCCCCAGCGGCGTGCCGGGCACTCCTGCCTCCCCGGACGCTGCTGCCGACAGCGCCCGAAGGTCATCCGCCGCACCTGGAGCGCCGGCGTCGAACGTTCCATCCGCGGCCAGCCCGTAGGCAGCCTCGGTGATCGTCAGCGTGACGATTGCCGTTTCCTTCGCCGCGACCAGCTCGCAGAGCCGTGCAATGTTGGCCCCGTCCACCGCCTCCACGATGCTGCCGATGACTTCGAAACTGTCGCCGCCGGCCGACCGCTCCACCAGCGTGTAAAGGCAGTCCTGGCGGGACAACGCTGCCGCGGCGTCGGGGCGGCGGCCCGTGAACGCCGCGATCCCCCACTCCGCCGCGTCCGGGGCGTGCTGGGTATACCAGGCCTGGTGGGACCGGTGGAACGCCCCCAGCCCAAGGTGCACGATGCGCACCGGGGGTTTGGGCAACGGCTTCAGGCTGCGGTTGAGTGCAGGCGGCGCGGCGTTCACAGCTTGAACACCCGCCGGGGAGACGCGTCCACGATGTCCACGATCAGTTCATGCGCCCGTTCCTCCGTGACCCGGTGCTCAGCAACCAGCCTGGCCAGGAAGGACGCCTCGATCCGCCGGGCGGTGTCATGCCGGGCCGGGATGGAGCAGAACGCCCGGGTGTCATCGATGAAGCCCGAGGACCGCGAGAAGCCGGCCGTCTCCGTCACCGCCGACCGGAAGCGCAGCATCGCATCCGGGGCATCGAGGAACCACCACGGCGCGCCCAGGTATACCGATGGGTAGAAGCCCGCCAACGGGGCCAGCTCCCGGGAGAAGACCGTCTCATCAAGGGTGAACAGCACCAGGTGGAAGTCCTTGGCCGTGCCGAAGTCCTGCAGCAGCGGGCGCACCGCCTCCGTGTAATTGACCGCCACCGGAATGTCATGGCCGGTGTCGGCCCCGAACGCCTCGAACGTGGGCGAATGGTGGTTGCGGAACGAGCCCGGGTGGATGGTCATCACCAGGCCGTCCTCCACCGACATCCGGGCCATCTGGTAGATCATGTGCGCTTCGAAGGCGTCCCGGTCCGCAGGACTGGCCTGGCCGGCCCGGCCCCGCTCGAAAAGCCGCTCCGCCTCGCCGTCGTCCAGTTTCAGCGTGGCGGGCGTGAAGACGCCGTGGTCGGCGGACACCGCGCCGCGCTCCACGAAGTGGCGCCGGCGCGCTTCGAGGGCCTTGATGTAGCCGGCGTAGCCGGAAGCGCCCTCCCCTGCCGTGTCTATGAGGCGGTCCACGTTGTCCCGCCAAACCGGATGCGCCATGTTTAGGTACTGGTCCGGCCGGAAGGTGGGCAGCACCCTTGCGGCAAATGAGGGGTCGGCGTGCAGGGCCGCGTGGCTGTCCAGCGAGTCCAGTGGGTCATCGGTGGTGGCGAGCACCTCGATGTTGAATTCCTTGAACAGTTCACGCGGCCGGAATCCCGGCTCCGACAGTTTGGCCTGCAGCGCGTCATACAGCCGCTCCGCATTGTCCGCGGACGGCTCCTCCGGCAGCCCGAACACGTGGGCAAACTCCTGCCGGATCCAATACCCGGACGCGGTTCCCTCGAAGTCCGGCCACGCCTCGCAGAAGCGGCGCCACACCTGCCGTGAATCGGCAGGCTGGCTGCCCAGGCCCAGCTGGTCCATTGGCACGCCGCCCGCGTGGATCAGGCGGGTGACGTAGTGGTCCGGCGTGACCAGCAGCGCCGCGGGGTCAGGGAAGGGGGTGTTCTGTTCGATGATTGCCGCGTCCACGTGTCCGTGCGGGGAAATGATCGGCAGTCCTTCCACCTTCTTGAAAAGGGACCGTGCGATGTCCCGGACGCCGGGATCGGCAGGCAGCAGCCGGTCAGGGTGGTCCGCTATGGGCTGGCCCATGCTCAACGCCTTCCTGCCGGGACGGAGAGCCCCGCCAAGGCTGCGGTGGAACGAAGGTAGTCCAGGTTGTCAGCCGTCCGCTCGGCCAACGGAAGGTCGGTGGAGAAGTCCTCCACGGTCACCCACCCGTCATAGCCAAAGGCCGCGAGTGCCTTGAAGTACTGCAGCACGCTGCCCTGGCCCGAGCGGAGTGGAGCCCACTCGTTCCGGAAGACGGCCGCGCCGGACTCATCGGTTTCGCCGCTGTTGACCCAGACCGCGTTCTTCACGTGGACATGGGCCAGGTAGTCGCCCAGGAGCTCGAACGCCGGCAGGTAGTCCTCCTGCCCTTCGATGAGCAGGTTGCCGAGGTCGTGGATGACGCCCACGTGCCGCGGATCCAGTCCGTCCAGCAGCCGCAGCGCTGACGACGCGGAAGCGGTGATGGTCCGGTGGTGCAGCTCAACGAGTGCCTTCACACCATGGTGTTCAGCCCGTTCGGCGATCCATTCAAAATCACGGCGGGCTCCGGCGAAGAGCTCCGGGTAGGGCGTACCACTGGCCGGTTCGTTTCCCCAGGCCGCAGTTCCCAATGGGAGCGTTGTTACCCGGACCTGGCCGGCGCCCAGCCTGGCTGTGGCTGCCAGCATCCGGTCCACGTCGGCGTGGTTGTCGCACCGTGCGTACCCGCCGATTCCGGAGAACTGCAGTCCAGCGCTGCCGGTGATGGCCGCGATGCGGTCCAGGTGGTCTTCCATTCCCGTGAGCGGGATGGTGGCCCTGTTGCCGGCCCAGAAGCCAGGTGCTGCGGCGTCAGCCTGGTCCGTGATGCGCCATTCGACGCCGTCCCAGCCCTGGTCGGCGAGGTGCTTCACTGCCTCTTCCGGAGTCCAGTCGGGGGTTGATGCCGTGAATA
>Ga0308158_10000355_pt1 | contig 83593 bp, 68 predicted proteins | sample PhyBR2_FD_201038 | JGI IMG/M metagenome (GOLD analysis project Ga0308158, IMG submission 201038) | Phyllosphere microbial communities from UC Gill Tract Community Farm, Albany, California, United States - DLSLB.R2 | ecosystem: Host-associated > Plants > Phyllosphere > Unclassified | place: USA... | reverse complement strand
CATAGAGCATTGGAACCACCTGATCCCATCCCGAACTCAGCAGTGAAACGATGCATCGCCGATGGTAGTGTGGGGTTTCCCCATGTGAGAGTAGGTCATCGTCAAGATTCAATTCCGAAACCCCTATCTGCGCGAGCAGGTAGGGGTTTTGTCTTTGTACGGCTTTTTCTCTAGCGCTTCCCTGTAAGACCTCTCCTACTTATCAAGTCGACATTCAGTTGTCTCTTACACGTTGAGCAGAACCGGCTGGCTCAACTGACAAAGCTACATCTGATATGGTTGATCCTTGATTCACGTTTACCTCAAGGACTTCGCACATGTCGGCCATGTCGCCCCTTACCCCCGGTTTCATGGTTGTGCACGGCAATCGCCTGGACGAACTACGCAGTCTTGTCGTGAGCTGGATGCGCCTGTATCCACTGCGTCCGTTGGAAAACGAAATCATCCTGGTGCAGAGCAATGGCATCGCTCAATGGCTCAAGCTTGCGCTCGCCGCGGACGAAAGCGCAGATGAGGAGGGAGGGGTAGGAATTTCGGCGGCAGTGGATGTGCAGTTGCCTGGCAGTTTCATGTGGCAGCTGTATCGAAGCGTATTGGGGCACGACCAGATTCCTTCTTCCTCGCTGCTCGACAAGGCACCGCTTACCTGGCGTTTGATGCGTCTGTTACCGCAACTGATCGACCGGCCCCATTTCGAACCTCTCCAGCGCTTCCTGCTCGACGATAACGACCTGCGCAAGCGCTACCAGTTGTCAGAACGCCTGGCAGACTTGTTCGATCAGTACCAGGTCTATCGCGCGGATTGGCTTCAGGACTGGGCGGTAGGCAAGCATCAGCTGCGCAATGGGCGCGGTTTGAGCAAGCCCTTGCCGGTAGGCAATTGTTGGCAAGCGGAGTTGTGGAGGGCATTGCTGGAGGATGTAGGGTCCGAAGGCATGGCACAAAGCCGGGCGGGGGTGCATCAACGCTTCATGGAGGCTGCCGCGGCGCTGGATGAAGCACCTTCGACATTGCCATCGCGTGTAATCGTGTTCGGTATTTCGTCGCTACCAGCCCAAGGCCTGGAAGCCTTGGCGGCGCTGGGTCGCTTCAGTCAGGTGCTGTTGTGTGTGCACAACCCCTGTCGGCACCATTGGGCCGATATCGTGGCGGACAAGGACCTGCTGCGTCATCAATACAAGCGACAGGCTCGCAAGCAGGGCATGCCGGTCGTATTGGATTCAGACAACCTTCATCAGCACGCCCATCCCCTGCTCGCCGCCTGGGGCAAGCAAGGGCGTGACTACATCAATCTGCTCGACAGCTATGACGACCCCGCCAGCTATCAGGCTGCATTTGGCGACGGTCGTATCGACCTTTTCAGCGAAGGCGAGCCGCGACACCTGTTGGGTCAGTTGCAGGACGACATCCTCGAGCTGCGCCCCCTGGGCGAAACACAGTCGATCTGGCCCAGCGTCGATATCAAGACCGACAAGAGCATTCGCTTCCACGTTGCCCACAGTGCGCAGCGCGAGGTGGAGATTCTGCACGATCAGCTGTTGGCACGCTTCAGTGCCGATGCCGCGCTGCGTCCACGTGACGTGATCGTCATGGTGCCCGACATCGACAGCTACGCCCCCCATATTCGAGCTGTGTTTGGCCAGCTGGACCGGGATGACCGCAGATTCATCCCCTTCACGCTGACCGATCAAGGGCAACGCGGGCGTGATCCTTTGCTCATAGCGGTCGAGCACCTGCTCAAGCTGCCGGACAGTCGCTTCCCCGTGAGCGAGATTCTTGATCTGCTCGACGTGCCTGCCCTGCGCAGTCGATTTGCGATTCTGGAGCGGGACCTGCCGACGCTGCGTCGCTGGATCGAAGGGGCGGGTATTCGTTGGGGTCTCGATGCACGCCAACGCACGCAGATGGGACTGCCGATCGAACTGGAGCAGAACACCTGGCGCTTTGGGCTGCGACGAATGTTGCTTGGTTATGCCGTGGGAACCGGAATAGGGTGCAGTGACATCGAGCCCTACGACGAAATCGGTGGCCTGGATGCAGCGCTTATCGGGCCGCTTGCAGCGCTTTTGGATGCGCTGGAAGTGGCCTGCCAGCAACTTGATCGTCCGGCCACCCCTGCGCAGTGGGGTATCAGACTGCATCAGTTGCTGCAGCTGTTCTTCACTGCCGACACGGAGCATGACGAATACCTGCTCAATCAGCTTGAAGAACTGCGTGAAGAGTGGCTGGAAACCTGCGAAGCGGTGGGATTGGTCGAGCAATTGCCGCTGACGGTGGTGCGTGAAGCCTGGCTCGCGGGGCTGGATCAGGGGCGCTTGAGCCAGCGCTTTCTGGCAGGCTCCGTCAACTTCTGCACCTTGATGCCGATGCGCGCCATTCCATTCAAGATCGTCTGCCTGTTGGGTATGAACGATGGCGACTACCCGCGGGCGCAGCCGCCGCTGGATTTCGACTTGATGGGCAGCGATTACCGCCCAGGCGACCGTTCCCGTCGCGAGGATGACCGCTACCTGCTGCTGGAAGCGCTGCTCTCGGCGCGTGAGCAACTCTACATGAGCTGGGTTGGGCGCAGCATCAGGGACAATAGCGAACGGCCACCGTCGGTGCTGATCGGGCAGTTGCGCGATCACCTGGCCAGTGGCTGGCGGCTGTCAGGCGACGAGGCACTGGACAGCTCCGCTCGCGGACAGAAGCTCTTGCACGCGCTCACGCTGGAGCATCCGCTTCAGCCTTTCAGTGCTCGGTACTTTCACCAGGGAAATCCTGCGCTCTTCAGTTTTGCCAGCGAGTGGCAGCACTTGCACGCAGGGGTGGCGGTGGCAGATACAAAGGCAACGCTGCCTGCTCATCGTCAGGAGGAGCCATTGAGCGTGGCTCAGCTGCAGGATTTTCTGCGCAATCCGGTCAGGCACTTTTTCAGCCAGCGGCTCAAGGTCTTCTTCGAGTCGGCCGAGAAGCCGGTGTCCGATATCGAGCCCTTCGTGCTCGATGCGCTGGAGCGTTACACCCTCAGTGACAGCCTGCTCAGTGCGGGCATGGCCAGTGCCGGTGAAATCACCGACGTGCTGGAGAACCACGCTCGGAAGTTGCAGGGCAGCGGTCTTTTACCCATGGCAGAGTTTGGTACGCGACTGCGGGAAGAATTGATCGAACCATTGCCCGATCTGCTCGAGCGCTATCGCCAGTTGCTCGTGCTCTGGCCTTCCCGGCTGGACAGCGCTTTACCGATCACTTTCCAAGCACAGGGCATTGTGCTGGAGGGGTGGCTGGCGGGCGTGTACCAGCGCGAGGATGGCAACTGCCTCAGTGTTTCGACGATCGCCAATGCCATCGGCGGCGTGCGCTCGCGCAAATGGCATCGTCTGATACGTCCCTGGGTCTTGCATCTCGCATCGTGCGCCGTGGGACTGCCCCTGACAACGGCGGTAGTGGCCAGCGACGATACCTTGTTGCTCGATCCATTGCCTCTGGACCAGGCTCAAACGGCGCTGAGCGATCTCTTGCTGGCCTGGCAGACGGGCATGACCCGTCCTCTGCCGGTAGCGGTGAAGACAGCCGTGGCCTGGCTTTCGCAGACTGATGAGGAGAAAGCCTTGGCGGCAGCACGAAAAGCCTATGAGGGGGATGGGGTGACCAGCAATGGCGAGCGCCGGGAGGCGGTGGCGTTGATGCGTCAGTTCGCTGATTTCGATGCGCTGGTCGACAGTGAAGAATTCGAGGGTTGGGCTCAGACGCTCTACCAACCGATGCTGGAAGCGCCCTGGCGCTCGGTCGATGAGCAGGAGGCCCGATCATGACCTCTCTTGAACGTCCATTGGCGTTGGCCTTCCCCCTGCGTGGCAGTCAGTTGATCGAAGCCAGCGCGGGCACCGGCAAGACATTCACCATTTCCGCACTCTATCTGCGTTTGATCCTGGGCCACGGTGCGGACATCAACGGATTCGGTCGCGAACTGCTGCCTCCGCAGATCTTGGTCGTGACCTTCACCGATGCGGCGACCAAGGAGCTGCGCGAGCGGATTCGGATACGGCTGGCCGAAGCGGCTCGTTTTTTTCGAGACGAGATCGCGGCACCGGATGCATTGATCGCGCAGTTGCGCGACGAATTCGACACCACCCAGTGGGCGGCCAGCGCAGCCCGACTGGATATTGCTGCGCAATGGATGGACGAGGCGGCTGTTTCCACCATTCATAGCTGGTGCCAGCGCATGCTGCGCGAGCATGCGTTCGACAGCGGCAGTTTGTTCACCCAAAGCCTGGAGACCGATCACAGCGACCTGCTGGGCGAAGTCGTGCGCGACTATTGGCGGCGCTATTACTACCCGATGCAAGGCGCTGCCCTGGATTGGGTAAGAGCCCATCTGGGCGGGCCCGCAGCGTTGCTCGCCAGAGTACGTGGGCTGTTTGCCCATGCGCACGAGAGCACTTCGGGCGATGAACCTGGCGAACTGATCGAGCGTGCTCTGGCCGAGCGTGAGCAGGCCTTGATCGAGCTCAAGAAACCCTGGCCGCAGTGGGCCATCGAGTTGCGTGAAATCTGCCTGCAGGCCGTGGCGGCGAAGGCGGTCGACGGTCGCAAGATGCAGGCACGCTATTTCGAACCCTGGTTCGAGAAGATCACGGCCTGGGCGACCGACCCGGATCAGCATGAGCTGGATATCGGCACCGGCTTTACCCGCCTGACCCCCGAAGGCATGGCCGAAGCCTGGAAGGGAGAGGCCCCTGATCACCCTGGATTGCAGGCGATGGCCATGCTGCCCGCAGCGCTGGCGGCGCTGCCGACACCTGAGAGCGCGGTGCTCAAGCATGCTGCCAGGTGGATTGGCGAACGCTTCGAGGAAGAGAAGCGCCGGCGCGCGGAAATGGGCTTCGACGATATGCTCGTCCGGCTCGACCGTGCGCTGCAGGGCGCCGGTGGCGAGCAGTTGGCCCAGTTGATTCGCGAACAGTTCCCGGTGGCCCTGATCGATGAGTTCCAGGACACCGATCCGGTTCAGTACCGCATTTTCGAGCGCATCTATCACATCGAGGAGAACGAACAGGAGACCGGTCTATTCCTGATTGGCGATCCGAAGCAGGCGATCTACGCCTTCCGCGGTGCCGATATACATACCTACCTGCAGGCACGTCGTGCGACCGAGGGGCGGCTGCATACATTGGGTACCAATTTCCGGTCAACCCGGGCCATGGTCGGGGCGGTCAACCATGTGTTCATGCAGGCCGAGCAACGTGCGCAGGGGCGAGGTGCGTTCCTCTTCAGGCAGGGTGAAGACAATCCGGTGCCGTTCATCGATGTGCAGGCCCAGGGGCGCAAGGAATCGTTGGTCGTCGAGGGCCAGGCGATACCGGCGCTGACCCTATGGCAATTGCCCAGTGATCAGCCTGTTTCGGGCGTTGCCTATCGCAAGGCCCTGGCAGCTGCCTGCGCGGCCGAAATCGTGCGGCTGTTGAACGCCGGCCAAGCCGGGCAAGGTGGCTTTCAAGTGGAGGGGCGCAAAGCCAGAGGTATCTTGCCGGCCGACATCGCCATTTTGGTACGCGATGGCAAGGAAGCTCAGGCCGTGCGCGCCGAGTTGACCGAGCGCGGGGTACGCAGCGTGTACCTGTCGGACAAGGACTCGGTGTTCGCTGCACAGGAGGCCCACGATCTGCTGGCCTGGCTGAAGGCGTGCGCCGAGCCCGATTCGGAGCGGCAATTGCGCGCTGCCTTGGCGAGCATGACGCTGAACCGTTCGCTGCATGAACTGGAGCAGTTGAATCTCAGTGAGCTGGAATGGGAAGCGCGAGTCATACAGTTCCGCAGCTATCGAACCATCTGGCGCAGCCAGGGTGTGCTGCCGATGCTGCGCAGGTTGCTGCACGACTTCGACCTGCCGTTGGCGTTGATCGGTCGCGACGATGGCGAACGTATCCTGACCAACCTGCTGCACCTGTGCGAACTGTTGCAGCAGGCATCCAGCGAACTGGACGGCGAGCAAGCGTTGATCCGTCATCTGAGCGAACAGCTGGCGCTGTCCGGCAGCGCGGCCGAGGAGCACATCCTGCGCCTGGAAAGCGACGAGCAGTTGGTGAAGGTGGTGACCATTCACAAGTCCAAGGGGCTGGAGTACGCGCTGGTTTTCCTGCCCTTCATCTGCAGCTGCAAGCCGGTCGATGGCAAGCGCTTGCCGTTGATCTATCACGATGCGTCACACCGGGCGCAACTGACGCTGAGCCCTACGCCTGAACAGGTGGCGCTGGCCGACGACGAGCGCCTGGCCGAGGATCTGCGTCTGCTCTACGTGGCCTTGACCCGGGCTCAACACAGCTGTTGGCTCGGCATCGCGGACCTCAAGCGCGGCACGACCAAGGAGTCGGTGTTTCATCGCTCGGCCATTGGTTACCTGTTGGGCGGCGGGCAGCCTCTGGTCGATGCGAGCCAGCTTGCTAGCTGGTTGCAGGCTGCGAGTGCGGGATGCCCGGACATCGTGAGCCTGCCGGTGCCGGAAGCGGACGAGACCCGCTACGTACCGTTGCGCAGCGATGCCGCGCTGCTCAAGGTGCGCCAACCCAAGCGCAGCGCTCGGGAAAACTGGTGGATAGCCTCTTACAGTGCGTTGCGCATCAGCGACACCTTGAGCGCGGATGACGATCAGGCGCCCGACAGCGCGCTTGAGCAGAAGCTGATGGACGATGAGCGCCTGGACGTCCAGGTACCGCGCGAAGTGCCGGCCACCAGCGGCGATATTCATCGTTTCCCCCGCGGTCCGGGTCCGGGGACCTTTCTGCACGGTTTACTGGAGTGGGCGGGGCGCGAAGGGTTTGCCAGTGTTGCGGCGGCTCCCGAACGTTTGGCCGACAACGTCGCGCGCCGTTGCAGTCGGCGCGGCTGGACTGGCTGGATCCCGACCCTCGACGAATGGCTGCGACGTTTCATCGACGAGCCATTGCGCCTTGGATCCGAGCTCGCGCCGGTACGCATGGCCGGGCTCGATCAATACCAGATCGAAATGGAATTCTGGTTCGCCAGCCACAAGGTCGACGTGACCCGGCTCGATGCTCTGGTGCGCCAGTACACTCACCCTGGCGTGCTTAGGCTGCCAGCCGAAGGGGCGATGCTCAATGGCATGTTCAAGGGCTTCATCGACCTGTGCTTCGAGCATCAGGGCCAGTATTACGTTGCCGACTACAAATCCAACTGGCTGGGCCCGGATGATGATGCCTATACCCAGGAGGCGATGACCGAATCCATTCTGGCCAACCGCTACGACCTGCAATACGTGCTGTACCTGCTTGCCTTGCACCGACAGTTGAAAGCCCGACTGCCAGGGTACGACTACGACCAGCATGTCGGAGGTGCGGTATTCGTGTTTCTGCGCGGCCTGGGGGCGCCCAGTCAAGGGGTGTACTTCACGCGTCCGCCACGTGAGCTCATCGAGGAGCTCGATGCGTTGTTCAAAGGCGGACGCCGCGATGTCCAGGCCGACCTGTTCGAGGAAAGTACACCATGACCCGCTCGTTTGCCGACCTGTTGCCGACGCCTCTGGACGCACACAGCCTTGCTCGATTGCAGCCCCGCACACATACGGCCGACCTGTTGGCGCTGCTCGAACGCTGGGTCGAGCGCGGCTGGCTGCGCGCGCTGGACAAGGCCTTCGTGGCGTTTCTGGCCGACCTCGATCCGCAGGGGGATCCCCTGGTGTTGCTGGCTGCTGCCTTGGCCAGTCACCAGCTTGGGCATGGACACGTTTGCCTGGACTTGGCAGCAACGCTGCAGGCGCCGGATTTTGCCTTGTCGCTGCCGCCCGAAGGCGATCTGCAGGGAGGCGTGGCCCTGCTGCCATCGCAGTTGCTGGAGGGCCTGAGTGCCGACGCCTGGTTGAGCAGTCTGGCGAATAGCCCATTGGTGGGCAACGGGGACGACACTTCAGGCAGCTCGCCCTTGGTGCTTTCGAGTCAACGTCTGTACCTGCGTCGGTACTGGGCTTACGAGCGGCGCATCGGTGATGCGTTGCGCCAGCGTCTGGAGGCGCATGAGCCGATACCGGAGGATCTTGCCCAGCGTTTGACGCAATTGTTCGGCACCGCCGATGGGGCGCGGATCGATTGGCAGAAACTGGCCTGCGCGCTGGCGGCCCGCGGCGCCTTCAGCATCGTCACCGGCGGCCCGGGGACGGGCAAGACCACCACGGTGGTGCGCCTGCTGGCGCTGTTGCAGGGGCCTGCCGTTGCCCAGGACAAACCGCTGCGCATTCGTCTGGCGGCACCGACCGGCAAGGCGGCAGCCCGGCTGACGGAATCGATCAGCCTGCAGGTCCAGAGCCTGGAAGTGGACGCGGCGATCAAGGCACGCATTCCCACCGAGGTAACCACCGTTCACCGGCTGCTGGGAAGCCGTCCAGGTACGCGGCATTTTCGTCACGATGCGGCCAACCCTCTGCCCTTGGACGTGTTGGTGGTCGACGAGGCCTCGATGATCGACCTCGAGATGATGGCCAACCTGCTCGACGCGCTGCCGCCTCATGCGCGGCTGGTGCTGCTGGGCGACAAGGATCAGTTGGCGTCGGTCGAGGCGGGGGCTGTACTGGGCGATCTATGCAGCCAGGCCGAGGCCGGCTATTACAGCCCGGCGACGCGAGCCTGGCTGGAGCAGGTGAGCGGCGAGGATCTGGCGCACAGTGGTTTGCTCGAAGGGAACGAGCGTGATCACGCCTTGGCACAACAGGTGGTCATGTTGCGGCACTCGCGTCGGTTCGGCGAGGACAGTGGCATCGGCCAGTTGGCCGCCCGGGTCAACCTGCAGGACGCCGAAGGTGCGCGTGCGTTGCTCCAGGAAGGCCGGTACCAGGATGTGCATTGGCTGCCACTCAAGGGTGAGCACGATGCGGCACTGTTGCGTCTGCTACTGGACGGGCAGGGTCGCAGCAGCGATGGACCACAAGGCTACCGCCGCTATCTTGAGCAGATCGACAGGGCTCGACCGCCGGCCGAAACGCCACTGGAAGATGAAGCCTGGGCAACCTGGGCCCGTGGGTTGCTGAATGCTTTCGACGAGTTTCAGCTGCTGTGCGCTGTGCGCAAAGGGCCTTGGGGGGTCGAAAGCCTGAACGCACGCGCCACCCAGGCCTTGACTCAGGCGCGCCTGATCGACGGAAGCCAACCTTGGTACGAGGGCCGTCCGGTATTGATGACCCGCAACGACTATGGTCTGGGTTTGATGAACGGTGATATCGGCATCGCCCTTATGCTGCCCGAGGGTGGCGGACGCGAGCGAAGGGTCTTGCGCGTGGCCTTCCCGCGCAACGACGGGCAGGGAGGCATTCGATTCGTGCTGCCCAGTCGGTTGAATGACGTGGAGACGGTTTACGCGATGACGGTGCACAAATCCCAGGGTTCCGAATTCGCGCACACGGCGCTGATCCTGCCGGACGCGTTGAATCCGGTGTTGACCAAGGAGTTGATCTACACCGGGATCACGCGTGCCAAACACTGGTTCACCTTGGTCGAAAGTCGCAAGGGTGTGTTCGAGGAAGCGGTGCGGCGCAAGGTGAAGAGGCTCAGTGGGTTGATGCTTGGGTGGCAGTCTAACGTCTGAGTGGAGCAGGACGCGGCTGGCGGCGCTGCTACAGGGGGGCGGGGGTGCCCATCAATAGCGGTGCGTTGCGTTCGGTGACGTTGCGGATGTAATCCCACAACAGCGTAATCCGTTTCAGCTTGCGCAAGTCCTCGCGGCAGTACATCCAGAACTGCCGGGTGATGTCGATTTCCTCGGGCAGGACCTCCACCAGGCGTTCGTCCTGAGCGGCCAGGAAGCAGGGCAGTATGACCAGGCCATGCCCCTGGAGCGCAGCAGTGTATTGGGCGATCACGCTGGTGCTGCGCAGTCCGGCGTTGACGTTGGGCAGCAGTTTGCTCAGGTAGAGCAGCTCGGAGCTGAATGCCAGGTCGTCGACATAGCTGATGAAGCGGTGGCCGCTGAGCTGGGCGCTGCTGTCGATGGGTGGGTGGCGATCCAGATAGGCGCGTGTGGCATACAGTTTCAGTCGGTAATCGCAGAGCTTGCAACAGACGTAGGGCCCGTGTTCGGGGCGTTCGAGCGCGATGACGATATCGGCTTCGCGCTTGGAGAGGCTGATGAAGTGTGGCAGCGGCAGGATGTCGACCGAGATGGCCGGGTAGGTGTCGACGAAGTGGCTCAGTTGCGGGGTGATGAAGAAGCTGCCGAAGCCTTCGGTGCAACCCATGCGAATGTGTCCGGACAGTGCCACGCCGGAGCCTGAAACCTGTTCGCAGGCCATGTGCAGGGTGCTTTCCATGGATTCTGCCGACGCGAGCAGGCGCTGCCCTTCGGCGGTGAGGACGAAGCCGGTGGTCCGTGATTTTTCGAACAGCAGGGTACCCAGCGCGTTTTCCAGCGAGCCGATGCGTCGCGACACGGTGGTGTAGTCCACCCCCAGGCGTTTGGCTGCGATGCTGGCCTTGCGGGTGCGGGCCACTTCGAGAAAGAACTTGAGGTCGTCCCAGTTCAGGCTGCTAAGGTCTTTTTGCATGTTGGACCGGCTTTATTGTGAGTTCTTGTTAGATGTTTGCAGCCTCTATACTCCATCGCAGAACCGTCTCGCCACAACAATAAATACGCGGAGGTCATCCATGAACGTGTCCGTTCAACCGAATGCCAGCAAGCTCGACGATGTGAAACTGCTGATCGATGGCCAATGGGTCGCATCGACCACTCAGGAATGGCGCGACATCGTCAACCCGGCCACCCAGCAAGTGCTGGCGCGTGTGCCCTTCGCCACGACCGATGAAGTCAACGCCGCGGTTGCTGCCGCGCAGCGTGCGTTCAAGACCTGGCGTCTGACGCCGCTGGGTGCGCGGATGCGCATCATGCTCAAGCTGCAGGCCCTGATTCGCGAACACTCCAAACGGATCGCCCAGACCTTGAGTGCCGAGCAGGGCAAGACCATTGCCGACGCCGAAGGCGATATTTTCCGCGGCCTGGAAGTGGTCGAGCACGCCTGCTCCATCGGCAGCCTGCAGATGGGTGAGTTCGCCGAGAACGTCGCAGGTGGCGTCGATACCTACACCTTGCGTCAGCCCATCGGCGTCTGTGCCGGGATCACCCCGTTCAACTTTCCGGCGATGATTCCGTTGTGGATGTTTCCGATGGCCATCGTCTGCGGCAACACCTTCGTGCTCAAGCCGTCCGAGCAGGATCCCCTGTCCACGGTCCAGCTGGTAGAGCTGGCGCTGGAGGCGGGTGTGCCGCCCGGCGTGCTGAACGTGGTGCATGGCGGCAAGGAAGTGGTGGATGCGCTGTGCACCCATGCCGATATCAAAGCGGTGTCGTTCGTCGGCTCGACTGCGGTCGGCACTCATGTGTATGACCTGGCTGGCCGCCATGGCAAGCGTGTGCAGTCGATGATGGGGGCCAAGAACCATGCGGTGGTATTGCCGGACGCCAACCGCGAGCAGACCCTCAATGCGCTGGTCGGCGCTGCGTTCGGTGCAGCCGGGCAGCGCTGCATGGCGACTTCGGTGGCGGTGCTGGTGGGCAAGTCCCGCGAGTGGATTCCGGACCTGAAGGCGCTGGCGCAGAAACTCAAGGTCAACGCAGGCAGCGAGCCGGGCACCGACGTGGGTCCGGTGATTTCCCGGCGTGCGCTGGAGCGTGTCACGGGTTTGATCGACAGCGGGGTGCAGGAAGGCGCCAAGCTGGAGCTCGATGGCCGCGGTGTGCAGGTCCCCGGTTACGAGCAGGGCAACTTCGTGGGGCCGACCTTGTTCAGCGGTGTCACCACGGATATGCAGATCTACACCCAGGAGATTTTCGGACCGGTGCTGATCACGCTGGAAGTCGACACCCTCGATGATGCCATCGCCCTGGTCAACGCCAACCCGTTCGGCAACGGTGTGGGGCTGTTCACCCAGAGCGGTGCGGCGGCGCGCAAGTTTCAGAGCGAGATCGATGTGGGCCAGGTGGGCATCAATATCCCGATTCCCGTGCCGGTGCCTTCGTTCAGCTTCACCGGGTCGCGCGGTTCCAAACTCGGCGATCTGGGACCCTACGGCAAGCAGGTGGTGCAGTTCTATACCCAGACCAAGACAGTTACGGCGCGCTGGTTCGATGACGACAGCGTGAACGATGGCGTCAACACCACCATCAACCTGAAGTAGGAGCACCGCCATGAACATTGCTTTCATTGGCCTGGGCAACATGGGCGCGCCCATGGCGCGCAACCTGCTCAAGGCCGGCCATACGTTGCACCTGTTCGATCTCAACCAGGCTGTGCTTGCCGAACTGGCGCAGTTGGGCGGGCATATCAGCGCATCGCCGAAGGATGCCGCTGTGCAGGGCGAGTTGGTGATCACCATGTTGCCGGCAGCCGCCCATGTGCGCAGCGTCTACCTGGGCGAGGAGGGCGTGCTGGCGGGTATTCGTTCCGGTACGCCGGCGGTGGATTGCAGCACCATCGATCCGCAGACTGCGCGCGACATTGCCGCCGCAGCGGCCAAGCAGGGTGTCGACCTGGCCGATGCGCCGGTATCGGGTGGCACTGGCGGCGCCCAGGCGGGCACCCTGACGTTCATGGTCGGCGCCTCGACCGAGCTGTTTGGCCAGTTGCAGCCAGTGCTGGCGCAGATGGGGCGCAACATCGTTCACTGTGGTGAGGTGGGCACCGGGCAGATCGCCAAGATCTGCAACAACCTGCTGCTGGGAATTTCCATGGTCGGTGTTTCCGAGGCCATGGCCCTGGGCAATGCGCTGGGTATCGATACCCAGGTGCTGGCCGGGATCATCAACAGCTCTACGGGCCGATGCTGGAGTTCGGACACCTACAATCCATGGCCGGGCGTCAGCGAGACAGCGCCGGCTGCTCGTGGGTATAGCGGGGGCTTTGGGGCCGAGCTGATGCTCAAGGATCTGGGCCTGGCGACCGAGGCGGCCAAGCAGGCCCGCCAGCCGGTGATTCTGGGGGCGGTGGCGCAGCAGTTGTATCAGGCGATGAGTTTGCGCGGGGAGGGCGGGCTGGACTTCTCGGCGATCGTCAAGGCGTACCAGCGCCCCATGGAGTGACCAGCGGCCTGTAGGTAGTAGAGGAAACATGTTTCAAGCAGTGGACGCGGCTCGCGCCGCTGCTACAGGTGAGTTTCCAAATGAACGTGGGCAGACTAGACTCAAAAGCTGAAACGTTTCACTCTGCTGCCTCATAACTCCAATAAAGGCCCATCCCCATGAAACTGCTCCCTCTCGCCTGTGCCATCTCCGCGTTCACCCTCAGCTCTCACGCCCTGGCCTGGGATTTCGTGCTGCTGGACAGCGACAAGCCTGCGCAGAACCAGCGCATCACCAGCGAACAGTTGGGCGTCAAAGTCGACAAGCCGTTTTCCATCACCATGCGAACCCTGCACGGCGGCCGTCAGGAAGGTGTGAGCCTGATCGATATCGATAACGGCACCATGAAGCTGACGTTGGTGCCTACGCGCGGCATGAACGTGCTCCATGCCCAGGTCGGCGATGCGCGAATGGGCTGGGATTCGCCGGTGAAGGAGGTGGTCAATCCGGCCTTCATCGAGCTCAACGGCCGAGGTGGTCTGGGTTGGCTGGAAGGCTTCAACGAGCTGGTCACCCGCTGCGGTTACGAATGGGTCGGTCACCCCGGCATGGACAATGGCGAGTTGCTGACCTTGCATGGTCGTGCTGCGAACATTCCGGCCAGCAAGGTCACGGTGCACATCGACGAAGCGCCTCCCTATGCGATTCACGTGCGTGGCGAGCTGAAGGAGCAGGCCTTCAAGAAGGTCGACTTCAGCGTACAGACCGAACTGGTGACCGAACCCGGCGCGGCCCGTTTCGTGCTCAACGACACCCTGACCAACAACGGCGACTACCCCAAGGAATACCAGGCGCTGTATCACAGCAACTTCAGCACGCCGTTCCTGGAGGAGGGCGCGCGGTTCGCCGCAGCGGTCAAACAGGTGTCGCCGTTCAACGACAAGGCCAAAGGCGACCTGGCCGATTGGCAGACCTATCGCGCGCCGACCAAGGACTATGACGAAACCGTCTACAACGTGGTGCCCTACGGCGACGCCAAGGGCGACACGCTGACCGTGCTGCACAACAAGGCTGGTAGCCTGGGCGTGGCAGTGGGGTTCAATGTCCAGCAGTTGCCGGTGTTCTCGTTGTGGAAGAACACCGATACCCAAGGTCAGGGGTACGTGACGGGGCTGGAGCCGGGTACCAGTTTTTCCTATAACCGCCGTTACCAGCGGCCCCTGAACCTGGTCCCGACCATCGAGCCCAAGCAGCAGAAGCAGTTCAGCATCAGCTACAGCCTGCTGGCGGACAAGCCTGACGTGGACAAGGCGCTGAAGACCATTGACACGATTCGCGACGGTCGCCAGACCGAAGTGCGGCAGACGCCGTTGGTGGACCTGAGCAAGGAGTAGGAAGCGCTGTGGTCATGAGCTGAAATCCGCGCGGACATACCGACAGGCGGATTTCGGCTCGCCAATGAAATCGCACGAATGAGGTTTCATTCGTGCCTGCCAGGCAACATACATTTGCGTATCGTTGCCTTACTCCCCGCAACTAAGCCCTCTAGACTGCGCCCATCGATATTACTCGCACAGTCAACGAGGCCACTTTCATGAAAAAGATTCTCCTGCTCAACGGCGGCAAGCAGTTCGCCCACTCCGACGGTCGCTACAACCAGACCCTGCATGACGCCGCCGTCGCCTACCTGGATCGCGCCGGCTTCGACGTAAAGCAGACCTTCATCGACGGTGGCTACGACATCGCCGAAGAAGTGCAGAAGTACCTGTGGGCCGACGTGGTCATCTACCAGATGCCAGGCTGGTGGATGGGCGCGCCGTGGACCGTAAAAAAGTACATCGACGAAGTGTTCACCGAAGGCCATGGCAGCCTCTACGCCAACGACGGCCGCACGCGTTCCGATGCTTCGCAGAAATATGGCAGCGGCGGTTTGCTCAAGGGCAAGCAGTACATGATCTCGGCCACCTGGAACGCGCCGCAGCAGGCGTTCGACGATCCTGCCGATTTCTTCGAAGGCAAAGGGGTGGACGCGGTGTACTTCCCGTTCCACAAGGCCAACGAGTTTCTCGACATGACCGCCTTGCCGACCTTCCTCAGCGTCGATGTGATGAAGAGGCCCGACATCGACAACGACGTCGCGCGCTATGAAGCGCATCTGGCCAAGGTACTGGGCTGACGGCACGCTCGCCCGGGTAGCGATTGGTGTATGTTGCGCACGTCCCGGTACACCCGATGAGGCCTGCCTTGAAATCCCGATCCGATGAGCTGCAAGTCTTCGTCGCCGTCATCCAGAGCGGCTCCATATCCGCGGCCGCCGAGCAGTTCGGGCAGACCCCATCGGCGGTCAGCCGCACGCTGTCCAAGCTTGAAGCCAAGCTGGACACGACCCTGATCAACCGCACCACACGGCGCATGGACCTGACCGAGGAGGGGCGGTTTTTCTTCGAGCAGGCCAAGGACATCCTGGCGCGCATGGATGAGCTGGAAGAGCGCTTGTCGCTGCGTCAGCAGACGCCTGCCGGGCGCTTGCGCATCTATGCCGCGTCACCGTTCATGCTGCACGCGATCGTCCCTTACGTGGCCGAATTTCGCGAGCGCTATCCGGACATTCAGTTGGAGCTCAACAGCGACGATCTGATCATCGATCTGATCGAGCACAGCACCGACGTCGCCATTCGCATCGGCGTGCTCGCCGACTCGACCTTGCATGCACGCTCCCTGGGCTGCACGCCGCTGAATATTCTCGCCAGCCCGGCCTACCTCGAACGCCACGGCATTCCCCAGACCATCGCCGCCTTGAGCCAGCATGTGCTGCTGGGCTTCACCCAGACCGAAACCCTCAATCACTGGCCGTTGCGCCATGTCGAGGGCGATCGGTTGCAGATCCAGCCGCGGATTGCGGCGTCCAGTGGCGAAACGTTGCGTCAGTTGGCGCTGGAGGGGCAGGGGATTGTCTGCCTGTCGCATTTCATGACCCATGAAGACATTCGTCAGGGGCGTTTGCAGGTGGTGCTGGCCGAGGCCAACAGCGGCTATCGACAGCCGATCCATGCGGTGTACTACCGCAATTCGCAGTTGGCGTTGCGGATTCAGTGCTTCCTGGACTTCATTCAGGACAAGCTGGCCATTTACGCCTGCTGAATCTATGCCTGCTGACGCGGGCGCAGATGGATTGCACCGCTTTCGATCCGCCGCTTACCATGACGCCTGATCGCCACTGCCAGGACTCATCATGAAGCGCATCGCATTGCTCGCCGCCCTCATCACGCTGGCCAGTTGCTCCAGCAAGGGGCCCGACGACGGCAGCTTGGGCAACGAACAGGCCAAGGACATGTTCAAGGAGGCAATGTCGCAGCCGCCCGTGCCGCAGAGCGTGATGCGCAACGGTGATCGCCTGAGCTTCATGCTGTTGCAGCCCAAGAGCGAGACATCTCCGTTCGGCTTTCTGTTGCAGGTCGATGCGGCCTGCTCCAGCCCCAGCGCCAGCCTGATCTATCTGGATGGCGTGAAGCGCATCTATTTCGCCAGCCCCGATGGCAAATACGCACCGGCGCGCCCGATTCCTGCCGGCCAGGTAGAAGTGCTCAACGCCAGCCCCGCCTTCCAGCGTGCCTGCGCCACAACGCCCCAGCCGGATTGGCGTGTGCTCAAGGGCAAGGGTGACGAGCAGTATGTGATGATCGATCGCAACAGCCTGTCCACCGTCGACGGCCAGTTGCAGTTCTGGGCCGGCTACGATTCGCCGAGCATCGGCCACGACCTGCCGTACAACGCGCCCTATGCACAGAAGCGCGAACGCTATGCGCTGGACTGCAGTAAACAGACCTTCAGCCTGCTGGCCGGGTATGACCTGGACGAACACAACACCGTGACCGATGGCGGGGTGTTCTTCGAGCCCAAGACCTACTCGGTGAAGGGCAGCGATCCTGACTATCGATTGTTGTTCGATGCGGCCTGCGGCAAGCCCGAGGGCCTGGCCGCGTTGCCGGCGTTCAAACCGCGGACCAAGGCACCGTTGGTGCTGACCACGCCCAGGGTGCAGGCGCCGGCGTTGTCGGCGGTCAAACAGTTGAATCTGCCGGCACCGGCAAAACAGTTGAAGCGGACAGTGGAAACCGGCACCGCTCATCTCAAGGGGCAGAGTGCGCCGTTCACCGAGGAGAAGTCGTTCAGCCAGGACAAGGCGTCGGGCCTGCTGGCCGTGCGAACCAAGGGCAGCAACTTCGAGGGGCAGGCGGTGAGCTTTCGCGGGCTGGTCGCGTTGGCCCAGCAGACCGTGTACAGCGGCGAGGCGCCGATGGTGGATAACATCGGCTTGAACGCCATTGCGTTCAGTGGGGACTGGAAGAACATGCCGGTGGGCGCTCAGTTGGGCTATGTCACCGACGGCAAGATGAGCAACAGCGTGGTGGGCGAGTACGGCAAGCCGCGCCAGGCGTTCGACTGCAGGGTCGAACAGCAGGTGCCCGCCGCGCAGGTCAACGCCCGTCTGAGCGGGCAGGCGAAGAAGCTGCGGTGTGCGCATCTGGAGGACAGTTTCAAGCGGGTGGAGACGTTGTATTACCTGGAGGATTACGGGTACTTCTTCCGCGCCGGGGTGGACCCCAATGACTTCTTTCATGAAGAGCGGGTGTTGAAGGAAGTGGAGTGAGCGGTCGGGACCGCGTTGCTGCCGGACGCGGCTTGCGCCGCTGCTACAGGGATGGGGTTTCTGTAGCAGCGGCGCGAGCCGCGTCAGGGTTTGGGCGTGTTTTGGTCAAACACGGAAATGGCTGACCATCATCTGCAGCTGATTGCCCAGGCGGGCCAGTTCGACGCTTGAGGCAGCGGTTTCTTCGCTGGCCGAGGCGGTCTGTTCCGACACGTCGCGTACGTTGATGATGCTGCGGCTGATTTCCTCGGCGACCGAGCTCTGCTGCTCGGCGGCTGCGGCGATCTGCTGGTTCATGGCCTGGATGCTGGACACCGTGCGGGTGATGTTTTCCAGCGACGTGCCGGCGCGGCGCGTCAGTTCGACACTGCTGTCGGTCAGGCCGCGGCTGCTGAGCATGACGCTGGCGACCTGTTGGGTACCCGCCTGCAATCCTGCCACCAGCCCTTCGATTTCCTCGGTGGATTTCTGCGTGCGCTGGGCCAGGCCGCGCACCTCATCGGCCACCACCGCAAAGCCACGTCCGGCCTCGCCTGCGCGGGCCGCTTCGATGGCCGCGTTGAGAGCCAGCAGGTTGGTTTGTTCGGCCACGGCCTTGATCACGTCCATGACGCTGCCGATCTTGTCGCTTTCCTTCTGCAGCGCGTTCATCGCTTCGGTGGAACGGCGGACTTCCTCGGCCAGCTTTTCGATCTGCGCAATCGCTTCGCCGACGACCTTGTCGCCTTCGCGCGCTTCCTCGTCAGCCGTGGTCGCAGCCACCGAGGCCTGCTCGGCGTTGCGAGCCACTTCCTGAACGGTCGCGGTCATCTCGTGCATGGCGGTGGCGACCTGATCGGTCTCGACCTTCTGATTGTTGACCCCGGCACTGGTCTGCTCGGTGACGGCAGACAGCTCTTCGGCGGCGCTGGCGATCTGGGTAACGCTGTCGCGGATGCCACCGATCAGTTCGCGCAGGGTGGCGCCCATGCGCTGGATGCCTTGCTGCAGCACGCCCAGTTCGTCCTTGCGCGTCACCTTCAAGTCGTGGCTGAGGTCGCCACTGGCGATGCGCTCGACCACGTCCAGGGTCTGCTGCAGAGGGCGGGTGATTTGCCGGGTGATGATCCAGGCGGCGAGGATGCCGAAGATCAATGCCAGCAGTGCCGCGCCGATCTGATAGCTGCGCGCTTCGGCGCTTTCGGCATCGCGGCGCTGGATCTGGATCTTGTACAGCTCATCGCTGAGGCGGACGATTTCCGAGCCTTCGACGGTCATCTCGGCGCGTGCGGTAGTGATGGTGGCAATCGATGCTTTGAAGCTGGTCACCGCATTGCGGTAATTGACCAGTGCGGCAATGAGCTGCTGCATGCGGGCCTGCTCGGTAGGCAGGCGAGTGGACAGTTGTTGCAGTTCGACTGCGGCGCGGTCCATCTGCGCGAATGCAGCCTGCTCGGATTTTTCGTTGGCGTTGCTGACATAGGCAAGCACTTCATAGCGCGTCTGCTGGGTCAATTCCCGAATCCGGGCGCTGGCCTGCAATTCTTCGAAGCGCAGCTCGATGTCGGGTACGGCGAGCACGGCGTCATTGATCTGAGCGACCAGTGCAGTGGCGGCCGCTGCCGTGTCGGTCATGTTCTGCCGCGCCACGTTGCTCGTCTTGTAGCCGTCGCGCATCTGGTTGAGCGACTTCTGGTACGCCTCGATCTGTTCCGCCTGGGCTTTGAGCCGCTGCAGGTTTTCCGGGCTCTTGAATCCTTCGATCAGCTTCTGCTGCTGAGCCTTGAAAGCGTCGAGCTGGGTTTGAACGGTTTGCGCCGAAGCGTCGTCGCCGTTGGCCAGCATGTATTGCAGCCGCACGATACGCAGCTTGGTCAGGCTGTTGTTGAGCTCGGAAATATCGCTCATCCAGTTGCTGCGCTGGATCAGGCTGCTCAAGCTGGTCCAGCCGGTCAGCGCCAACAGCGCGGTCAATACCAGCACCAGGCCGAAGCCCAATGCAAGTTTTCGGGTAACGCTGATATTGCCGAACCAGCCGTTCATAAAATGTGCTCCTGACAGTAAAGGGTCAGACCTGGACGACCATAGTTGTGCTTATGGCGGTCGCCATGAAAAGGTCTCGGTGATTTCCCCATATCGGCCACGGGCGGCAGAGCTGAAACAAAAAGTGAGAACGGTGACGCAAAAAAAACGGCGCGATCAAGATCGCGCCGTTCATTGTCACCACCGATGCGTCATGCGATCGGCTGTGAACTCCACTCGCCATTGACCAGGCGCTGCAGGCCCAGCGGGTTGGCATTGCGCAGTGCTTCGGGCAGCAGCGCGTCCGGGTAGTTCTGGTAGCAGACCGGACGCAGGAAGCGGTCGATCGCCAGGGTGCCGACCGACGTGCCGCGGGCATCGGAGGTGGCTGGGTAAGGGCCGCCGTGGACCATGGCGTCGGACACTTCCACCCCGGTCGGGTAGCCGTTGACCAGGATGCGACCGACTTTCTGCTCCAGCACCGGCACCAGCCACTGGTACTTGACCAGGTCCGTACCAGTTTCGCCGATCAGCGTGGCGGTCAGCTGTCCACGCAGCGATTGCAGGGCAGTCTTGAGCTCGGCATCGTCGGCGACTTCGATCACCACGGTGGCCGGGCCGAATACTTCTTCCTGAAGCAGTTCGTCACCGTTGAGCAGCAGGCTCACGTCGGCCTTGAACAGCTGTGCTTGAGCCTGTTGGCCTTCCTGCGGGTTGCCGGCCAAATGCGTGACGCCCTGGTGCGACAGCAGGTGTTCGACGCCTTTGCTGTAGCTGCGCAGGCCACCGGCGTTAAGCATGGTTTGTGGCGCCTGGGCTGCCATTTGTGCTTGCAGGTGCTCGAGGAAAGCACTGAAGGCCGGCGAGCGAACGCCAATCACCAGGCCTGGGTTGGTGCAGAACTGCCCACCGCCCATCACCACGGAAGCCGCCAGTTCCTTTGCCACGGTTTCGCCACGGGTGGCCAGGGCGTCTGGCAGCAGCACGACCGGGTTGATGCTGGACATTTCAGCGAACACCGGGATCGGCTGGGCGCGCTCGGCGGCCATCTTGCACAGCGCGTTGCCGCCGTTCAGCGAGCCGGTGAAGCCGACTGCCTGAATCGCCGGGTGCTTGACCAGCGGCTCACCGACGCCGGCACCGAAGATCATGTTGAACACGCCCTTGGGCATACCGGTTTTTTCCGCCGCGCGGATGATGGCGGTGCCCACCAGATCGGCTGTCGCCATGTGACCGCTGTGGGCCTTGAACACCACCGGGCAGCCCGAAGCTAGGGCCGCGGCAGTGTCGCCACCGGCGGTGGAGAATGCGAGCGGGAAGTTGCTGGCGCCAAACACGGCCACTGGGCCGACGCCGATGCGGTACTGGCGCAGATCGACGCGTGGCAGCGGTTTGCGGTCCGGCAGGGCGAGGTCGATACGGGCACCGAGGAAGTCGCCACGGCGCAGGACCTTGGCGAACAGGCGCATCTGGCCGCTGGTGCGACCGCGCTCGCCTTGGATGCGGCCGGCAGGCAGGGCGGTTTCCTGGCAGACGATGGCCACGAAGTCATCGCCCAGGGCATCGAGTTCGTCAGCGATGGCGTCCAGGAATTCGGCGCGGCGAGCAGGGCTCAGCTGGCGATATTCCAGGAAAGCGTTGTCGGCGGCCTGGCAGGCGGCGTCGACTTCGGCATCGGTGGCTTGGTAGAAGGCATAAGGAAGCGCCTCGCCGGTGGTGGCGTCGACACTCTTGAGTTTGGGCTCGCCACTGGCGCTGCGGTTGCCGCCGATGAAGTTGTGACCGAGGATGTTAGGCATTGTTGTCTCCGTGTCCTGTGGGCGGGTTGTTAACAGACATCATACAACTTGGTCATATACCGGGCAAGTTGCCCCCCGAATCACCCACTGTAGCCGCCTCGGCCGCCGATGTGGTGAATCAGGCAGACCGCAGTGCGCCCGGACGCGGCTTGCACCGCTGCTACAAAAGCCCGTTGCGAGCGGTTGTGGCCCCTGTAGCAGCGGCGCGAGCCGCGTCGGCGGTTGACGCGGTCAATAAGGCATACCGCTCGCCGTGAGCGGTTGTCGCCCCTGTAGCAGCGGCGCGAGCCGCGTCGGCGGTTGGCGCGGTGTATCAGGCAGACCGCGGTGCGTCCGGACGCGGCTTGCACCGCTGCTACAAAAGCCCGTCGCGAGCGACTATGGCCCCTGTAGCAGCGGCGCGAGCCGCGTCGGCGGTTGGCGCGGTGGATCAGGCAGACCGCGGTGTGTCCGGACGCGGCTTGCACCGCTGCTACAGAGGCCTAGCGTGATTGATCTGCAACCCCGCGTCGGCGGTGGATGCGGTGAATCTGGCTGAACTTGGTAACCCACATCGGCATTCGCGCCGAATGAAAGCAAATAGCCAGCACGCAAGGTAGCGGCGAACAGGGCCTTAGAGGTATGGTGGGCAATGGTGCATCAATGGCGATCATGCGCGTCGCCCCATGGAGAGAACGAGAGGACATGCTGCCCATTCCCCTGTTGATCTGCGACGACTCGAACATGGCTCGCAAGCAGTTGCTGCGGGCCCTGCCGGCGGATTGGGAGGCCACGGTCACCCAGGCGGTGAACGGCCGCCAGGCGCTCGAGGCCGTGCGCGAGGGGAAAGGCGATGTGATGTTGCTGGACCTGACCATGCCTGACATGGACGGCTACCAGGTCCTGGCCGCGCTGCGTGAGCAAAACCTGCCGTGCAAGGTCATCGTCGTCTCGGGCGACGTCCAGGATCAGGCCCTGCGCCGGGTCCGCGAGTTGGGCGCGCTGGCCTTCATCAAGAAACCGGCCGAACCCGAAGAGCTGCGCCGGGTGCTGCTCAAGGCCGGCCTGCTGGAAAAAACCACTGGCACAGCCCTGCGTCGCAGCAGCGACAGCACGCTGCACATCGGCTTCATCGACGCCCTGCGCGAAGCCATCAACGTTGCCATGGGCCAGGCCGCCGCCATGCTGGCCAAAGTGCTTGGCGTGTTCATCCACCTGCCCGTACCCAACGTCAACCTGCTCGAAGCCAGCGAGCTGCACATGGTGCTGGCGGACGTGCAGAGTGAGCAACCGATCACCGCCATCTGTCAGGGGTTCATCGGCGGCGGCATTGCCGGCGAAGCGATGCTGATCTTCCACGATTGCGACATCGCCGACCTGGCTCGCTTGATGAATCGCAGCGCGCTCGACTACTCCGACCTCGAGATGCTGCTGGATCTGTCATCGGTCATCATCGGCGCCTGCCTCAGCGGCCTGGCCCAGCAACTGGACGTGATGTTCTCCCAGAGCCACCCGCACATCCTTGGCAATCATGCCGCGATCGACGATCTGATCGCCGTCGGCAAGCACCGCTGGAAAAAGACTCTCACCGTGGAAATCAGCTACGCCCTGGAAGGCCACTGCATTCACTTCGACCTGTTGCTGCTGTTCACCGAGGACTCGGTACCGTTGCTGCGCGACAAGCTCGACTACCTGATGAACTGAACCATGAGCCGACCTATCGAACTCGACGAATTTCACTGGCTGCTGGCGATTACCCAGAGCATCGACGTAGGCGTGGTGGTGCTCGACAGCGATTACCAGGTGCAGGTCTGGAACACCTTCATGGAAAACCGCTCCGGCGTGCAGCCCAAGGACGCCATCGGGCACTGCTTCTTCAGCTTGTTCCCGGAGATCGATTGCGAGTGGTTCCGCAAGAAGGTCAGCAGTGTGGTCACCCTCGGCACCCCGGCCTTCACCATCTGGGAACAGCGTCCGTACCTGCTGCGCTTCAAGAACTACCAGCCGATCACCGGGCAGGAGGCGTTCATGTATCAGAACACCACCATCCTGCCACTGCGCTCCACCCATGGTGAGGTCAAGCACATCTGCGTGGTGATCTACGATGTCACCGACGTGGCCATCAACCGGCGGCAATTGCAGGCCTCCAACCTGCAATTGCAGAAGCTGTCGAGCACCGATCGCCTCACCGGGCTGTGCAACCGTGGCCATTGGGAAGAAGCGCTGAAGGTCGAGTACGTCAGGCACGGGCGTTACGGCCACGCCACCTCGTTGATCATGTTCGACATCGACCACTTCAAACGGGTCAACGACACCTATGGCCATCAGGTGGGCGACCAGGTCATCCAGCGCGTGGCGCAGGTGCTGCGCGGGCTGGTTCGTGACGCCGACATTGCCGGACGCTACGGCGGCGAGGAGTTCGCCGTGCTGCTGCCGGACACCGACAAGGCCGGTGGCGCTATATTGGCCGAGCGGTTGCGCCAGGCCGTCGAGGCTGAAGTGGTCGAGCACGAAAGCGGCCCGATCCGCTTCACTATCAGCCTGGGAGTAGCCGACCTCGGCTACCCCAGCACCGAACACCAGCAACTGATCGAATGGGCCGACCAGGCGCTGTATGCCTCCAAGCGCTCTGGCCGCAATCGGGTGACCGTCTACGAGCGGCCCTGACCGGGACGATCAATCCTTGGTGGCATGCGCCCAGCGATAGTCCAGACGCGGCGCACGGACTTTTATCCGGCGCTTGGTCTTGCTGAACAACGGCTCGTGCACCGGCTCGGGATCCTTCAGGAACACCGTCAATACCGCACTCAATGCGTACAGGCCTGTAAAGGCCCAGACCACGCCTTCCAGGCCGAAGCTTTCATTGAAGATCGCCACCACCGCAGGGCCCACCCAGGTGGATGCACCCGCGCCCAGGCTCAGCACCGACAGCGCGGCGGCCTTGTTGTGCGGCGCCAGGGCCGGCGCCAGTGCCGACAGCGGCACGAAGCACGCCAGGGTCAGGCCATACAGCGCGCCGAACACCGAGGCCAGCAGGAAGTTGTCGGGAAAGGCCTGCGGCATGAAGAAGAACAGCGGCGTGGTGATCGTGCTACCGATGGCGCCCAGCCAGAGGATGGTATTGCGGTAGCCGATCCGCGTGCTGATGACGCTGGAACCCATGTTGCCGATGATGTTGAACACGAAGACGATGGTCAGCAGTTGCAGCCACTGTTCAAGGGTGAACCCCACCGTGTCCATGAAGAACCCCGGCAGCACCACCAGAAAACCGAACATCGACGAGGTGTTGATGATGCGCACCACACCGGCCAGGGTCACCTTGGGGTGCGACCACATGATGGTGACGTTCTTGGCCATCGACACCAGCGGCTTCTCGCCTTCGGGCGCCAGGCGGCGCATGCCGTGGGCTTCACGCATGCCGATCAGGCCGATCAAACCACCGATGACCACCAGCGCGAACGACAGCCAGAAAGTCTGCAACGCGCCGATCAGCGGAATGCTCACGCTCGCCACCAGCGAACCCAGGGTCGGCAGACCCGCTGCATAGGCCACCCAGAACCAGCCGACGGCCAGACCCATCTTGCGCGACGGTGTCGCGGCGGCGATCCACACCAGAAACCCGTAGGCGAACAGCGGATAGCCGAAGCCGCGCAGACCGTAGGTCAGCAGGATCATCTTGTAGCTCAGGGTTTCCAGGCCATAGATCAGGAACAGCACTTCGAACACGCTCCAGATCAACAGGCCCAGCATCATCACCCGTTTCGGCCCCCAGATGTTCGACAGTGCGCCGGCCAGCCAGGAGGAGATGCCGACGGTGACGCCATACAGCGTGAACACCATGGCGATTTCGCCCTCGGGCATGCCGCGGTCACTGAGAAACGGGGAGAGGTAACCAAGCTCGACGCCGTCGCCGATCATGAAGATCAGCAGGCCGACGAAGCCCCAGAACATGGGGTAGGGGATGCCGATCTTGTCGCACAGGCGAGAGAGGGGGGTGTTCGGAGTGGATTGATTGCTCAATGGTCCGTTCCTTTTTTGCAGCACGGCGCTTGGGCGCGCCGAATGAATGGCCTCGATGAGGTTGGAAGGCAGGCTCGGTGAAGAGCAAATCGCCACGCAGCGGTGGCACAAATCGGCGGGTCAGGAGGGGCACAGCAGGATCGCCGGCGTACGGCGTGCATGGGCCCTGTAATCTGCTTTATTTGAGATTTTCGCGCCGTTTGCTTATTTGTTATCGCATCTGAAACGATTCAGCGCAACCGCCCGAGCGGGCGTTGCCTGCGACAACGTGCCCGGTGGTAATGGCCGCAGGCCACGTCTCATGGTGGCTAAAGGTGTTGCAAAAAATGACTGAAAAAAATTCGGATAATTTTTCATTGCCCCAGGCTTTGTCTCAGCATGTGAGAGCATGAGCGCGCCACGTCCCCAAGACTTGCCGCCCGCCGTTCCAAGGGGTAGATGTAGGGGCACCGACATTGGCAGGCGTTCCCATGTACCCGCTCATTTCCCACGTCGACAGCGACACTTCACTGCCCGACAGCGCCGATGTGGTGATCATCGGCGGCGGCATCATCGGCGTGTGCACGGCCTTCTTCCTGGCCGAGCGGGGCGTGTCGGTGGTGCTGGTGGAAAAGAGCGGCATCGCCCACGAACAGTCGTCGCGCAATTGGGGCTGGGTGCGGACCATGGGCCGCGACGTCGCCGAAGTACCGTTGGCCATCGCCAGTCTGAAACTGTGGGACGGCTGGGCCAGCAAGCTGCGCCACGAGACAGGCTTCACCCGCTCCGGGATCCTCTATGCCTGCGAATCGGCAGCCGAGCTGGCAGCCAAGGTCAGCTGGCTGGATCAGGCCAAACCGCTGGGCATCGAGGCGCGGCTGCTCGACACCGTCCAGATTCAGGCGCGCCTGCAAGCCAGGGTGCCGGCCTCCTGGACCGGTGCGCTGTTCACCGAAAGCGACGGTCGCGCCGAGCCGGACATCGCCACGGCGGCCATCGCCGAAGGGGCTCGCGCACGCGGCGCCAGGCTGTTCGTGCGCTGTGCCGCGCGCAGTGTCGAAACCACTGCGGGAAAGGTCAGCTCGGTGGTCACCGAACTGGGCGAAATCAAATGCACCAGCGTCGTGCTGGCGGCGGGCGCCTGGTCGAGCCTGTTCTGCGGCAACCTGGGCATCCGCCTGCCGCAGCTGCGCGTGCTCGGTTCGGTGATGCGCACCGGACCGCTGCCGGGCGGGCCGGAGTGCGCCGTGGCCACCGAGAAGGTCTCGTTCAGAAAGCGTGCCGACGGCGGCTACACCGTGGCCCTGCGCAACGCCAACGTGGCGGCGCTGGTGCCGGACAGCTTTCGCTACCTGCCCGACTTTCTGCCCATGGTCAGGGCGCATCACCACGAATACCGCCTGCGCGTGACCCGCCAGAGCTGGCAGGAACTCAACACCCCCAAACGCTGGAGCAATGCCCAGGCTTCACCGTTCGAGACACAGCGTTTGTACGATCCCAAGCCGGTGGACGCCTACCTCGACAAGGCCCTGAGCATGCTCGCCGAGCAATTCCCGATCTTTGCCCAGGCGCGGATCGAGCAGCGCTGGGCGGGCTTGATCGATGTCACACCCGACATCGTCCCGGTGATGGATCAAGTGCAGAGCCTGCCAGGCTTCTATCTGGCCACCGGCTTCTCCGGGCATGGTTTCGGCATCGGACCGGGCGCCGGCCACCTGATGGCCGACCTGATCACCGGCGACCAACCCCTGGTTGATCCTGCGCCGTTTCGTTTCGCCCGGTTCGCCCGATGAGGCGCGTTCATTCAGGATCCCAGTCGTTGCGCGATGCCATCGGCCTCCTTGCGCATGGCCTGCACCAATCGCTGCTGGTAAAGCGGGGTCATGCGCACGCTGGGCAAGGCGCAGCTCAGCGCCCCCACCGGGGCGGCGCTGGCGTCGAGGATCGGCACCGCCACGCCGGTGTGCAGCGGCAGCACGCGATCGGCCAGGCCGCAGGCGAAACCTTGCTGGCGCACCTGCTTGAAGGTGGAGCGCAGGGCGCTGTCGCTGATGGCGTATTCGCGCAGCAAGCGCGGCGCGTTGTGTTCCAGAATCTGCGCACGGGCCGCAGTGGGCAGGTGGCTGAGCAGCGCCAGCGAGCCCTGGCCAACGCCGCTCAGTACGCGCGCACCTACGCAGTGGGCAAAACTCTGGGTGGGATTGGCGCCTTCGTGCAGCTCCAGGCACAGGGCGTAGTAGCCGTCCTGAACGAACAGAAAGAAGCTGTCCTGAAAGGTCTCGCACAGGCGCAGCAAGGCCGGACGGGCCAACTCGCGCACGCCGCCGGTGTTGCCGGCCTGGGCACCAAGGCTGAGCAATTGGTAACCCAGAAAGTAGGGACCCCGCAGCCGCGGCAGGCGCACGAAGCCGTAGGATTTCATGGCCTTGAGCAGGCGGTACAGGGTGGCGCGGCTGAGCTGGGTGTCAGCGCTGAGCGCTTCGATGGTCGCGCCCTGCGCACCGCGCGCCGCGATCGCCTGGAGAATGTCGAAGGAGCGATCCAGCGTCTGCGTGCCTTGAGTGCTGCAGCGTGGCAGGCGGCGGGTCGATGAGTCGGTGTGGGGCATGCTGACCTCTCCCGTGAAGCGACGATTGCCGAGCCATGGCCCGGCAGGCCGACTGGCACTGCAAATGCGCTGCAATATCCGGGCCCTCGCCGCGCCCATTCATTCATGATCCATCAGGAGAACAGCCAGCGATGCCAGGACCTCGCGTAGTACCCGTACAGGGCGATGAACAACTGCCGGAGCGTGTCGACGTGGTGGTGATCGGGGGTGGCATCGTCGGTGCCTCCACGGCGCTGGAGCTTGCCGAACGCGGCTTGAAGGTGGCGCTGTGCGAGAAAGGTGGCATCGGTCACGAGCAGTCCAGTCGCAACTGGGGCTGGGTGCGCATCTCGCGCCGCGACCCGCGTGAACTGCCGCTGATGGCCCATGCCCTGAACATCTGGGGCGACCTCGCCGCGCGCATCGGCAAGGACGTCGGCTACACCCGCGCCGGCATTCTCTTCACCTGCGCGGACGATCAAAGCTACGCGGAGCACGAGCGCTGGAAGGCCAATCTGGACGATTACCCGGTGCGTGCGCGGATGCTCTCGGGCACCGACCTGTCCGCAGTGCTACCCGGCGCCGAGCGTTTGCGCATCAAGGGTGCGCTGTACACTCCCGATGACGGTCGCGCCGAACCGCAGCAGGCGGCTCCGGCGATTGCCGAAGCGGCGCGGGCCAAGGGCGCGATGATCTTCACCGAGTGCGCGGTGCGCGGCATCGAGCGCGCGGCAGGCCGGGTCAGCGGCGTCATCACCGAGCGCGGCGCGATCGCCTGCACGTCCGTGGTGCTGGCCGGTGGCGCCTGGTCGAGCCTGTTCTGCTCGCCGTTGAAGGTCCACCTGCCGCAGCTCAAGGTGCTCAATTCGGTGATCCGTACCACGCCGCTGCAGGGCGGCCCGGAATCTGCCATCTGGGCAATGGACTTCGCCGTGCGCAAACGCCAGGACGGCGGCTACACCGTCGCCTCCGGCCACGAGAACATCGCCGACATCGTCCCCGACTCCTTTCGCTACGCGCGGCAGTTCTGGCCTGCGTTGCAGCAGGAGCACAAATCACTGTCGTTTCGCCTGGGCCAGCGTTTTTTCCAGGAAGCGGTGCTGCCCAAGCGCTGGGCACTGGACGAAGCCAGCCCCTTCGAATACCGCCGCGTGCTCGATCCGGTGCCATCGATCCGGCAAACCAACCGCGCCCTGGCCAGCCTGACCAACGCCTTCCCGGTGTTCGCCAACGTGCGGATCGCCCAGCGCTGGGGCGGCATGATCGATGTCACGCCCGATGCCGTGCCGGTGATCTCGGCAGTGGACGGTGTGCCTGGATTTTTCATCGCCACCGGATTCTCGGGTCATGGCTTCGGCATCGGTCCGGCGGCAGGAAGGCTGATGGCCAATCTGGTCGCCGGTGAAACCCCGATCGTCGACCCGCAAGCGTTTCGCCTCTCGCGCTTCAGCGATGGTTCCAACCCACGGCCCATTTCCGGATTCTAGAACCACCCGATCACTCGGCAACAGCCCTGCAGAAGCTCGTTCGAACGAGCCCGGGTCCAGCGTCCAGGACGCTTTCCAACGCCTGCCACCTGCCCTTTCTTCCTTACTGTGGGAGCTTCAGCATGTCGCAACGCGATGACTCGGATAAAGGCAACAGCCTGTTGAACCCGACCCGCCGCCAGGCGCTGGCCATGGCCATCATCGGTGCCGCGGGCACCCTGCTGCCCCTGGGCCGGGCCAGCCAATCCTTCGCGGCCATGGCCGCCCCACCGTCCGGGCAGGTGATCATCGGCCTGTCCCAGGAGCCCACCGTCTTCAATCCGCACATGCCGCACATCGAAGTGGACGACGGCATCCACTGGAACGTGTTCGACCCCCTGTTCGGCATCTCGCCGAGCGGTGAATTCGTTCCGGCCCTGGCCACCGAAGTGCCCACCGTGGCCAATGGCGGCATCTCCGCCGACGGCCTGCAGTGGAAGGTGAAACTGCGCAGCGATGCCAAATGGCACGACGGCCGCCCCTTCACCGCCGAAGACGTGAAGTACACCCTGGAACTGATCGTCTCGCCGAATTTTCGCAGCGGTCGCCGTGCCGGCCACGATCTGCTGCGCGACATCACCGTGGTTTCGCCCACCGAAATCCACTGGCGCATGGAGAAATCCTACGCACCCTACGCCTCGATCCTGTCGTCCACCTTCATGGTGCCCAAACACATTCTCTCGGTCGCCGCCGACGTCAACACGGCACCGTTCAACAATGCACCGATCGGCACCGGGCCGTTCAAGTGGGGCACGCGGGTGGCTGGCGACCACATCCAGCTCAAGGCCAATCCGCACTATCACGGCACCCAGCCGCAGATCGACAGCGTGATCTTCAAGTACATCCCCGACCTGACCGTGCTCTACACCCAGTTCAAGACCGGCGACATCGACGTCACCGCCATGCAGGGCATCACCCCCGACCATTACGAGGAAGCCAAGGACCTGGCCGGGCGCACCGTGGTGATCCTGCCGGTGGCCACCATCGAGTCGGTGACCCTGAACATGGAGCGCCCGCAGTTCAAGGACCCCGTCGTGCGCCAGGCGCTGTACATGGCCATCGACAAGAAGACCATCATCGACGAGTTGTATTTCGGCCTGGTACTGCCCACCGAAACCTACATGCCGCAACAGTCGGCCTACTACAACCCGAACCTGCCCAAGCAAAGCTTCAACATCGAGGCGGCCAGCAAACTGCTCGATGACGCCGGCTGGAAACCGGGTGCTGGCGGCATTCGCGAGAAGGGCGGGGTGCGCCTTTCGTTCACCAACTCCACCACCGCCGGCAACCAGATTCGCGAACAGGCGCAGCAGTTCATCCAGCAGACCTGGCTGGCCATCGGTGTGGAAATGAAAATCTCCAACCTGCCGCCTGCGGTGATGTGGGGTGAGTACTGGGTGCAGTCCAAATTCGACTCGGTGATCGTCGGCAACAACTTCCTCACCGGTGCCGACCCCGACACCCGCGACTACTTCGGTTCGCAATCGACCAACGCCAAAGGCGGGGCCGGGCAGAACAACTCGCAGTACGTCAACGCCAAGGTCGACGAACTGCTGGCCCAGGGCGCAGCGATCCAGGACGTTGCCCAGCGCAAGGCGGTGTACGTGCAGGTGCAGGACCTGATCCGCCAGGACCTGCCCATCCTGCCGCTGTTTCAGTACACCTACGTGCGCGGCTACAAATCGGGCCTCAAGGGCTTCACCGGCAACATCAACCTGCGCATCGAACCCTGGAACGTCAACACCTGGTCCTGGACCTGAGCACGCCCATGCCTGGCCGCAGGGTCGGGTGTCGTTCGCACCGCAGAGGATTCAAGCATGCCGAACTACATTCTCAACCGCCTGGGGCAGAGCGCCGTGGTGCTGGTGCTGGTCTCGCTGATCGGCTTCATGGTGCTCAACCTGGCCCCCGGCGGGCCGATGTCGCAGTTCGCCCTGAACCCCGGCATGAGCCAGGCCGAGCTGGACCGCATCGCCGAGCAACTGGGCTTGAAGCGGCCACTGCTGGTGCAGTACATCGACTGGTTCAGCCATCTGTTCGTCGGCGACTGGGGCCACTCGTTTCGCGACGGCCGCCCGGTGCTCAGCGTGATCGCCGGGCACCTGCCCGCGACGTTGCTGCTGATGGGCACCTCGACGCTGCTGTCCATCGTCATCGGCACCTGGGTCGGCGTACTGGGCGCGGTGCGCCGCTATTCGGTGTTCGACACCCTGGCCACGGTCGGCGCAATGGTGGCGCTGTCGATTCCCACCTTCTGGTTCGGGCTGGTGGCGATCTTCTTTTTCTCCCTGCACCTGGGCTGGCTGCCGGCGGGCAACATGTACACCATCGGTGACCAGTCCCTGGGCGACTACGCCATTCACCTGGTGCTGCCGGTGCTGGTGCTGGCCTTGGTCAACGTGGCGATCTGGAGCCGCTACATGCGCTCCGCCACCCTGGACGTGATCGACCAGGACTTCGTCCGCACCGCCCGCGCCAAGGGCGTGCCCTATCGCCGAGTGCTGACCCACCACGTGATTCGCAATGCCCTGCTGCCGATGATCACCCTGGCCGGGCTGCAGATACCCACCATCCTCGGCGGCGCGCTGGTCACCGAAACGGTGTTCACCTGGCCCGGCATGGGCCGGCTGTTCCTCGACAGCCTGGGTTACAGCGACTACCCGGTGATCATGGGCATCCTGATGTTCTCCGCCGTACTGGTGCTGCTGGGCAACCTGCTCGCCGATCTGTTGATAGGTGTCGCCGACCCCCGTGTCCGGCTGGCCTGAAGGAGTACCGCCCATGACCACCGCCACGCACTACCTGCCCGCCAGCCGCCGCTGGGCCTGGCTGGCCAACCCCACCCTGCGCCGTTTCATGCGCCACAAGTTGGCCGTGCTCGGCGTGGTGATGATCACCGTACTGATTCTGGCCTGCGTGTTCGGCCCCTACCTGCTGCACTACAACGACCTGAGCATCGACATCCGCAACCGCTTCGCGCCGCCGTTCACCGGCAATCACTACCTAGGCACCGATGCGCTGGGCCGCGACACGGCTGCCCGCTTGCTCAACGCCGGGCGCATCTCCCTGATGGTGGGCTTCTGCGCCATGCTCATCAGCATCGTCATCGGCACCCTGATCGGCGTCATCGCCGGTTACTACCGCGGCTGGGTCGGCGCCGGGCTGATGCGCTTCGTCGATGCCTTTCTGTCCTTTCCCAGCGTATTTCTGGTGCTGGTGCTGGCGGCGTTCACCAAACCCAGCCCGATGATGATCACCCTGATCATCGCCGTGACCAGCTGGATGGAAATCTCGCGCATCGTCGAAGCCGAGATCCGCTCGCTGCGCGAACGCGACTTCACCCTGGCCGCTCGCATGATCGGCGCCAGCAACCGCTGGATCATGTTCCGCGAACTGATGCCCAACGCCATCGGCCCGATCATCGTCGCGGCCACCCTGACCATCGCCAACGCCATCCTGCTGGAGGCCTACATCAGCTTCCTCGGCTACGGCATCCAGCCGCCCTTGCCCAGCTGGGGCAACATGCTCAACGCCGCCCAGCAGTACCTGGGCAAGGCGCCCTGGCTGGCGATCATTCCCGGGCTGGCGATCACCCTCGCGGTGACCAGCTTCAACTTCATCGGCGACGGCCTGCGCGACGCGCTGGACGGCAGGAGCGACCTGAAATGAACGCAGATGAAAAGATCGCCGTGGCGCACCTCAACGTCGCCTTCCGCAAGGGCGCCGGCTACGTACCGGTGGTTCACGACATCAACTTCACCATCGGTGCCGGCGAAACCATGGCCCTGGTGGGCGAGAGCGGTTCGGGCAAGAGCGTCACCAGCCTGGCCATCATGAAGCTGCTCGCCGAAGCGCCGAAAACCCGCATCGACGGCAGCGCCATCGTCGCCGACCGCCACGGCGCGCCCATCGACCTGGTGGCCATGGGCGAGCAGCAGATGCGCCACGTGCGCGGCAACCGCGTGGCGATGATCTTCCAGGAACCGCTGACTTCGCTGAACCCGGTGCACCGCGTGGGCGACCAGATCGCCGAAGCGATCCGCTTCCATCAATCCCTGAGCAAAGCCGACGCCCGCGCTCGCGCGCTGGCCCTGCTGGAGCAGGTCGGCATTCCGGAACCGGTGAAGCGCCTGGACTGTTATCCCCACGAGCTGTCCGGCGGCATGCGCCAGCGGGTGATGATCGCCATCGCCCTGGCCATGGAGCCGGACGTGCTGATTGCCGACGAACCCACCACCGCGCTGGACGTCACCGTGCAGGCGCAGATTCTCGACCTGCTGCGCAACCTGCAGAAGAAGAACGGCATGGCGATCCTGTTCATCACCCACAACTTCGGTGTGGTCGCGGAAATCGCCGACCGGGTCATGGTGATGTACGCCGGGCGCATCGTCGAACAGGGCAGCGTCAGCCAGGTGCTGTCCTCGCCGCGCATGCCCTACACCCGCGGCCTGCTGGCCGCAGTGCCGCGCTTCGAACAGGCCGGTCTGGCGCAAGGCGAACTGGGCACCATCGCCGGCTTCGTTCCCGACCCCAGCACACCGCCCAGCGGCTGCGCCTTCCACCCGCGCTGCGGCTACAGCATCGCTGGCCGCTGCGACCAACAGGCACCCGTGCTGGAAGAAATCGAAATGGGCCACCAACTGCGCTGCGTGCGCTGGCGGGAACTGGCGACCGAACAGGAAGGTGCACGATGAAAGAGCGTCCGCTGATCGACGTCGTCGGCTTGAAGAAATACTTCCCCGTGCGCAAGACCTTCCTCGCCCACCGTCGCGACCGCGACGACAACCTGGTCCGCGCCGTGGATGGCGTCGACCTGAGCATCGCCCGTGGCGAAGTGCTCGGCCTGGTGGGCGAAAGCGGCTCGGGCAAGAGCACCCTGGGCCGCAGCCTGATGATGCTCGACCCACCCACCGAAGGGCACATCGTCTTCGACAACACCGAAATCACACCCTTCAACGACCGCCTGCTCAAGCCCTATCGCAAGCGCATGCAGATGATCTTCCAGGACCCCTACGGCTCGCTGAACCCGCGCATGAGCGTGGGTGACATCCTCGCCATGCCGTTGCGCTTCCACAACCCCGAACTTGACGCCGCCGGGCGCCGCGAAAAGGCCGGGCAGGCCCTGGAAACCGTCGGCCTCGCCGCCCAGTACCTGGACCGTTACCCCCACGAGTTCTCCGGCGGCCAACGCCAGCGCATCGGCATCGCCCGCGCCCTGACCCTGGAACCTGAATTCATCATGGCCGACGAACCGGTGTCGGCCCTGGACGTCTCGGTGCAGGCGCAGGTGCTCAACCTGTTCGCGCGCATCCGTCGGCAGATGAACCTGACCATGCTCTTCGTCACCCACGACCTGGCCGTGGTCGGCCACATCGCCGACCGCGTCGCGGTGATGTACCTGGGCCGCATCGTCGAAATAGCGCCCACCCGCGAGCTGTTCAGCCATCCTCGCCACCCCTATACCGAAGCGCTGATGTCGGCCATTCCCATGCCCGAACCCGGGCAGCGGCGGCAGCGAATCGTGCTGCAAGGCGATATCCCCAGCCCTATTTCACCGCCTTCGGGATGTGCGTTTCGCACCCGCTGCCCTTACGTGCTACCCGCCTGCGCGCAGGATCGACCGCTGTTGCGCGAAGTCAGCGCGGGTCATGGTGTGGCGTGTATACGGGATGATCTGGAGTTGGTTTCGCCGCTCCACGAACAGCGCGAAATCATGCAGCAGTCACATCAGCGCCTGGCCGGAAACTGACATCAGCTGCCCCGCGATCTGCTTCTAGTCCCCCCAACCCTCCCATACAAGCCCCTGTCTCAATGTGGGAGCGGGTTCTACCCGCGATGAGGCCAGCTGCCGTACCGTCGCCCCAAAGATCCCAAAAGCGACTTGAGCCAACATAAAAAAGCTGAAGATGTAGCAGAGAAAGATTCGCATTCGCTACAATCCAGCAGTTTGCCCACTCTCTTCAGTCGCCTATCCCAGCAGGATTGTTCATGCCTATCCCACAGTTTCCACGTAAAGCCGCGGTCAGTTCCGTTTGGTTACCCATTTGCCTGATCGCCAGCTTTTCGCCGATTGTCGCCCATGCGCAAACGACGCTTGAGCTGCCTGTGGAAACAACGCAGCCGGAAGGTCCCGCCGCAAGCCAAGGGACAACGCTGGAATTGGGCGAGACGGCGATCTCTGCCAGCGCGGACGCTTCGCGCGAAGGCCTGGTGCCCGAATACGAGGGTGGTCAGGTCGCACGGGGCGGCCGGGTAGGTATTCTGGGCAACAAGGACTACATGGAGACGCCGTTCACTTCAACGTCCTACACGAACCAACTCATTCAGGATCAGCAGGCGCGCAGTGTCGCGGACATTCTGCAGAACGACCCATCGGTTCGCATCGCCCGTGGATTCGGCAACTTTCAAGAGTTGTACGTGATGCGCGGTTTCCCGCTGTACTCCGATGACATTGCCTACAATGGGCTCTATGGCCTGTTGCCTCGGCAGTACGTGGCCTCCGAATTCATCGAACGCGTTGAAGTGTTCCGCGGCGCCAACGCCTTCCTCAACGGCGCAGCGCCAGGCGGCACCGGAATTGGTGGTGCCATCAACATCTTGCCCAAGCGCGCGCCGAACGAGCCGCTTACACGCCTCACTGTAGGTGCCGAGAACAACGGCTTCGGCACGGTCGCCGCCGATGTCGCCCGTCGCTTCGGCGAAGATGACCGCTTTGGTGTTCGAATCAACGCGGCCAAGCGAGGCGGTGAAACCTCGGTGGATGATCAGGACCGCAACCTGGATATGTTCGCCCTGGGCCTTGATTACCAAGGCGACCGGCTGCGCCTGTCTGCCGACGTCGGCCATCAGTATCACTTCATCGATACGCCCCAGCCGAGCGTTACCCCGGTAGGCGGTATTCCTAGCGCGCCCAAAGCGCGGGACAACTACGGACAGTCCTGGACCTACTCGAAAGAGAAGCAGACCTTCGGCACCTTCCGCGCCGAATATGACCTGACCGACTCCCTCACCACCTGGGCCGCCGCGGGTATGCGCAAGGGCGAGGAAAAAAACGTCCTCGCCAATCCGTCATCCACCCCCTCCGGTGTGACTTCCGCCTCACGCTTCGACAACTACCGCGAAGAGACCGTGACTACGGGTGAAGTGGGTATGCGTTTCAACCTGCAGACTGGCCCGGTATCCCATGAGTGGGTCGTTTCAGGTTCCATGTACGACACCAAGGACAAGAACGCCTGGGCTGGTAATTTCTCCAACCCGATAGTGGGCGATCTGTACGGCTCCAACGACGCAGCACAGCCCGAGAACGTGTTGTTCAACGGCTCTATGTCCGATCCGGAAATCACTGGGCGTACCCACACACAAAGCTTGGCCATTGCCGACACCCTGGGTTTCTTCGACGATCAGTTGCTGGTCACCCTCGGCGCTCGTCGCCAGGGCCTGGATGTCACTGAATACAACTACATCAGCGGCGACCGCACTTCTCAGTACAAACGCTACGAAACCACACCCGTGGCAGGCATCGTGTATCAGTTGAACGGCCAGTTCTCCGTGTACGCGAACTACATCGAAGGCCTGACCAAAGGTGATACCGCAGGTGCCACCACCACCTTGCCCAACGGCTCGACCGCGCCAGTGCTGAACTCCGGGGAATCCCTGGCACCTTATGTCGCCAAGCAAACCGAGGTCGGCATCAAGTACGACAGCGGCAACCTGGGCGGCAGCCTGGCGGTATTCCAGACCGAGAAGCCGGTCGGCATCGTCGAGAACCTGGTGTTCAAGGACGGCGGCGAGCAGCGAAACCGTGGTATCGAATTGTCGGTGTTCGGCCAGCCCACACAGGGTGTGCGCCTGTTGGGTGGCGTCACCTTGCTCGATGCCGAGCTGACCAAAACCCAGAACGGTGAAAACGACGGCAACGAGCCTATCGGCGTGCCCAAGACACAGGCCAATATCGGCGGTGAATGGGACGTGCCTGGGCTCAACGGTGTGACCTTGACCAGCCGCGTCATCTACACCGCCAGCCAGTACGCCAATAACGCCAACAGCCTTGAGATTCCGTCGTGGACACGTCTGGATCTGGGCGCTCGCTACGGCTTCAAAGTGGACGAGCGCGACGTGACCTTGCGCGCGCGCGTGGACAACGTGACCGGTCGCGATTACTGGGCATCCACCGGCGGTTATCCGGGGTCTAACTATCTGGTACTCGGCGCGCCGCGCACTTTCTCTGTCAGTGCTTCGGTTGATTTCTGAGTACGGTTGAGCAGGGCTGTAAATGAAAGAAACGGGAGCTGCGGCTCCCGTTTCCTTTGTGATGATTCACTGATTTCGCGAGCCATGCCGGAGCGGCTTCTACCCGCGATGAGGCCAGCCGCCTCACCTTAGCCCCCTAACCCAAGCGCCTCGACCGCATCCCGCGCCAGCACCACCTCGGCGTACTCACTCCCCAGTATCGCCAACGTCAGATCATGAACGGTTTCGGCATCCCAGACGGTGCCGTCCGCTGCGGTGATCGGCACCGCCGTCGTGGCATCCGAGGGAAGAATGATGTTGTAGCCCAAGGCCTTCCCCACCCGAACCGTGGCGTCCATGCTGTTGTGGATAACCACACCCGTCAGCACAAAACGCGTCACCTGCATCTGCTTGAGCATGACATCCAGATCGGTACCGATGAACGCGCAGTTCTGCTGTTTGGTAATGACCGGTTCACCGTCCAAGGGGGCAACTTCTTGCTTGATGCCATTCCATGGGCCGTGGGTGTGGTAGGTCGAAGTGGGTGTAGGTTCATCGTGCTTTACGTGAAGCACAGGCCAGTTATTCGAGCGCCAAAGTTGTAGAAGGCGTTGGATGGTTTCCAGGTAGCCGGGGTTGCTCTTGCCATTCCATTTCGGCTGGTCGATGGCGTCTTGCACGTCGAGGATGATGAGAGGGATGGGGTTGGGCTGGTCGCTCATGAAAGGCCGTTTTATCGGAAAGGAATAGGGTCAGTGTGCGGTAACGGGCAGGGGTGTTCAATGGGGGAGAGTGGTATGAGGCACGTGGCGGACATGCCTAGAGCGGCTCTGCCCGGACCTTAAACTTTTACTTCTCGCCCCAGCATTCACGTCCGGTTTCTTACCAATGAACGCGCAGTTCAGGGCGCCTTTCCCGACTCTACCGGAACAGACAACCGCTCAAACAGCGGCTTCATCACCTGCCCCGGAGAGGGGATGGGATTGGCCAACGGCTGATCATGTGCGCTGTTCTCCTGCGTCCTGACGCCAATCACGATGCTGTGGTCAGGCTGCTCCTGTGCATAGGCCGTGTAACCGTTATCCAACGGGTGGATTCTTTCGCCGGGTCTTACACCGGGGTAATTTGGGGCGGGGTGAAAGTCAGCGATCACGGCAGTTGTTCTGATCGCCGACAGCACCCAAGGCTGATAGCTGTCAGTGAGGAACGAATAACATGCAACCAGCACCATGCCAGCTGCAATAGCGCCTCCGGAGTTGAACAACGCCATACCCGGATTGAACTGTGGAGAGTAATTAACGCCGAAGATTTTCAGGAATGAGGCACCCATCTGAATAGCCGCAAAAACAACCACCGCAACACCTGTGACTGCAAGCAGCAGCAGTCCACCAAGGAACAGCAAAAACGCCACCACCGCCATCCACGCCGGTATATAGAACAGCAACGCCAGCAGGCCAACGGTCAGATCAAAAGATTGCGGCGGCAATCCCAATGCTTCGGAAACTGCAAAGCGGGACAACCCGGTTGCGACCAGCAGTGCCAACAAGTGCAACAGAACGATAGGCGTCTTGTATAACGATTTATGCCACTTCTTACGCATCCAGCGGGCCACTGGCAGACACCACATGATGAAGCCCGCAATCATGAAGCCAGCAGCGATCATGCTGGTCACATCCAAAGCGGCAGTGCCCCAGCTTCTGGACAGTAACAAACCCAAGAAGACTAGAACTATCGAAACCATATAAAGCCGATGTGCCACTGAAGTGGCCGCGTACTTGTCCTTCAACCATTGCATATCTGTACCTGGAACCTTACCCGGGGGATCGATGACGATTGAGTCACAGGACATGGCCAGCTGTTGGCCACCCTGTCCGATGCGGCTGGAGGTGTTTTGTCCTGCCAGGCCAGCAAAAGGGGGGGCATCCTAACAGGGCTGTTTTCCAAGAGAAGGCCGGGGCAATAACTCGAAACTGAAATGGTGTGACGTGGTAATTCCCCAAGTTCATGCTGGTTCTATCCGAAGGCCACCACACAAGAAGCCTATGACCCAACGAGATCTCAGGCTCGACCTGCTGCTGGCCGGCGAGGGTGTCCCGGCGGTGGTTGCGTCCGCTGTGAGGGTATGTCCATGTCTTCTCTCAGTTGCTCGAATCCGAACGACTGCCGCACCGACGGATCATTCAGCCGCACATCGCCCACGTCCTCCCCCTGCTGATCCTTGACCAGCTTCGAGGTTTAGCTGGTCAGAGTGAACGGCACATCTATAGCGTCTTGGTTAGCCAACATGCCCATTTGTCCACCAGCAACACCTCGGGCGAAGCGTCTTTAGCGGCCTTGGTGGTTTGCGCATCGATCAAAAAAGCCTCTAACACAAAAGCGTCCGCCCCATGGGCGCCGAGGCTCATCAAGCATCACACTGCCAGAAGGGTAGGGCGAGAACGAAAACGAAGGGCCACCGGAACAGTTCCGGGAATGGAAGAGATGGTGAAACGCGTCTTGGGTAAACGATGATCCGTTTCAATAGCGTTTATCCCAGCAAGAATCTGATGAAGCGTTAACGCTTTTGAGGGAATGCTTGCGAAGTCCGACGGGCTCACTGGGCAGGGATTACACCTAAAGAATGGCAAAGGGCTACCGATAGGTAATCAGTGATGGCATTTCAGCCTTTGCTTCGGAAATGGAATTCAAATGAGCCTGCAAGATGACCTGCACGATGGACCCATTGCGCCACGTCCGCGCGTTCAACAACGGGCGCATCTGGGGTGGCTGTTGTGGCTACTGGTGCCGGCGATTGCGGTGGGGATGAACTGGGCGCGGATTGCCGCGTACTTTGAGCCTGCGCGTGTAGAACCGCCTGCTGAGGTGGTTGAGCGATATGAATCGCCGGTTGTTGAATCTGCGCCGGTATCTGCACCCGTTGTGCGAGCAGTGGCGCCGGTTGTGCCTAAAACCCTGCACGAGTGCATGGGCGCTGACAATGTGGTCAACGATCAGGTATTGCGGTGTCGGTATGGCGACCGTCCTCAGCCGATGCGGGAAGAGCGGGCGGTGCAGGGGATGGTGTCGGCGCAGTATTTGGCGGAGTACAAGGCGGGGCAGAGTGCGCGGCCGGTTCGGCGGGCTGTTAGTGGTGGGTTTGAGTCGCACCAGGTACTGGGTTGGGACAGGAAGGGGTTGTACACGGCTTCGTGGAGTGTCAGTGATAACCAGATTGATCACGGCAGTGTTTGCACTGGCTACCGAAGTGGATCGATTGATTATCGGGAATGCAGGAAAGGCGCGAAGCAGTGGTTCAAGGAGCAGTGCCGTTTACAGCCGAATCCGGCACTGCGGGAGCGGTATTGTTCGGCGGCCTCGGGGTTTAGTCCGATGGGGTAGAGCCCTTCGCCGCTAGTAATCGGCAGCGTCCAACCGCTTGTTGCACGCCTGCCTAGCCTTTTGCGCGGCCAAACTCGCGGCCTCCAGAAGCAGCCAAGTCACCGACTGGAGTGCTTGCTCATCGGGTGATTCGGCAGTGCGGGTATCCAGACCCAGTGCCGTCTGGTTATCAGGAGCAAGCTGATGCCAGCGCTCCAGCACGCAGTGGCAAATGCCCTCGAGGATCTCATCTTTGGTAATCGGAGTCGGCCTTCGACTGCCTGCAGAGAAATCCGAACCGACGAACTCGAGCGACTGTGATGGACGTTCCATGGCCATTCCCCCTCTTGGCTGATGTGAAAGCTGGCGCCAACCATAGCACCTATATCCTATTTTGGGATAATCCTGTTTTGGGTTTACTTAAGGAGCCGAATCGTCATTCGGCAGCCCTTATGAAATCCATCCACACAGAACGCTATTCCACGCTGATCCGGGAGCTCATCGCGTGCAGGAAAGAGCAGGGCTTGAGCCAAACCGAGCTGGCGCGGCGAGTGGGCAGGCCGCAGTCGTATATTTCCAAAGTGGAGAATGCGGAGAGAAGGTTGGATGTGGTGGAGTTTTTGGAGATTTGCGAGGCGATTGGGGTAGATGGAGGGGAGGTGATGCGGGGGGTGTAAAGGGAAGGTGTGCATGTTTAACTGACCCTTGCGTCACCTTCCAAAAATCACTCCAACTCAATCGCGGCACTCTCGACCTTCACCGCCAAGCTCGCAAAAAATATGCACCCGATCAACCGGGCAAAAATCTCGAGCGTTTCGCACACATCGGGATCTTCGAACAGCACAGGCCGAGAATCGATCGCACAAAGCGCCCCGTACAGCCGGCCGTCAGGCAGGAAGATGGGCACGCCTACGTAACTGTCCAGATCATAGGTCTTGACGATCAGTCGTGAGGCGAAGCTTTGGTCATGGCTGACTCTCTGGATTAGCAAAGGCGCGGGGTCCCGCTGAAACTCGCTGCAGATCGTGTCTTCAAGCGGAAAAGCCTCACCTGCGCCGATTCCTAAATCAGCAGCATCGTGCACAGAGCAGATCACCAGTTCGGCGTCACCGAACTTGGTGATCGCGGCAAAGCGCATGTTGGTGAGCCGGGTCACCAACCGCAGGATGTTGGTGGTGGCTTCGATTTCAGCAATGGCTGAGCGTTCTTCCTGGGACAGGATGCTGGGCAGGTAGTCGAGTGCCATGGTGTACCTCGTCGTTTGGTGCAGTTTCGGCCTGTGAGCGAGGTTCTGCAAGGGGGGAGATGGAGCGATGTTTTGGCGCTGGCGCTAGGCGGCCGAAACCGATCGCGAGCTACCCGAGGTGGTTGGTTTGTGGCGCCGAAATTAGTGAGCCGGGGTAATTTGAAACCGGTCGGTATCTATCTATTTTTGCTGGTAAATAATTTTTTGCTCAACTTGCTTGGAATACCAGTTGGAACGCTGCGTGGTCTGGATTCCGATGGACGGTGCCTTTTGAGAACCGTCCCCAAAAATGAATCGGGGCCGAATCTATCAAGCTAATGGTCGCACTGTTGATCGTTGCCCCTGCGCTTGCCGGTACAGGGGCTCCTAGCAAACGATATCGTCAATGATTGCTGTGTTGGTTAAGCCGACTCTCGAAGTATTGCGCCGTCTCTTTGTCGGTGCAGTACAGGTAGCAACCCTTCATCCCGCGAGTCATCAGGGTCCGGTACGTATTTTTGATGATCAGGTCTGTTTCACTTTTCGCGAGGGTAGGTTGCTCTTTCATCATTTTTTTCCAGCCGCGAATCGATTTATCGTGTCTGTCGCGCTCATCCGGGGATGTCACTACCTGACCGTCACGTACGACCAGATCTGGTCCGATAATCACCCCGATGTAGTCGACTTCCAAACCTTGGCAGGTATGAATGCAGCCAACCTGCTCAATGGAGTTTTCAGCGATGATCCATAGGCTGCCATCCTGATCAAGATTCCATTGGCGTTTGTAGTCACCAATCACGATATCAGCAGCGGTGGGGTCTTTCTTGCTCAACCAAGGCCAGCAATAGCCCGCGACCACACGAGCTTTGTTCCCGTGGTTTTTCTCGTTGATTGCGTCATGCATCGCCTGAGGTGAGTCGAACACCTTAAACTCGTACTCTTGGGTCTCAAGCGTAGGATTTGCCGTCGAGCGAATGCCTAGCGTGTCATCCAACCATGCCAGGTAACCGTCAGAACCACTGCAGCGAAACTGCGAAGACAGCACGTGTTCTTCAACCACAGCACCCTTGGCTTTCGCAAAGGCGCGAATCGCCTGCTTGCTGCCGATATCGCTCAAGGTTACACGCTGGTCCTCATCAATGAAGAAAATGGAGCATTTCGCTGAGTCAATCAGCTCCTTGATCTGGTTCTCCCCAAGGTTTCCATAAAGCCCGCTTTTCTCATTCAGTCGGTGAGCTTCGTCCACGATGAGCGCATCGAATGTGTTGGGCTCAGTGTCGATGAATGCCCCAGAGCCTGAAAAGAAATTCGAGAAATGGCTGCGCTTGATGGTGCCAACCAGTTTGCTTTCGTAGACCTTGCGAGGAGCGGCATTCTTGGAGACGTATTTGCTCATCAGCTTCAATTCTGTGAGCTTCACCAGCAGATTGATAGCCAGAACAGTTTTTCCGGCGCCCGGTCCACCTTCGATGATCATCACCTTGGGTGCTTGGTCCGAAGCCTCGTTTGCCGTCGCAAGCGCCGACTCAAAAATTGCTTTCTGATCGTCAATCAACACGAACTCGGGTTTGCCTTTCATCAACCCCGCGAGGGCTTCGGCTAGCGCCTTGGATGGGCGAATTTTTCCTTCGGACAGCTCGTAAAGAACCTCTTTGTTGTCGCCATGACTTATATGCTTTTTCAGAAAGGTTCTGAGTTTGCTGAGCTCTTCCGGGCCTTTCAGAAACAGCGGAGCCTTGCTGATGTGGGGCTCATAGTGGGCCGAATCTATGACACCGTCGCTGACGTAGTTATGGAGGTAGGCGCACGGACGGATTTCGATGCTTTTGTCATACACCGCCTCGTTGAAGCCTTCCAGCAGCGCTGCATAGGACCATACCTGATAGGACGGGTGAATGGTCTCAATGAGGCCGCCACCCAATGCCGTTTTGACTATTGCGTCTTTGGTTGTGGCGTTGGCCTTGCTCCATTGCTTCAGCTCGATCAGTACGGCCTTTTTTGCCTGGTTTTCGTCGCGACCGGTGAGTAGAAAGTCGATTCGCTTCGACGACTGCGGAATGTGCAATTCGATGGCCAGGCCTGCATCGCTCGGGAGGCCCTCATCTCTAAGGACCTTGGCCATGTACGTCAAAGACCCTTGCCACGACCTGATTTCCGAGGAGCCGACGTTCTTGCCGGTAGCTTCCTTGTAATGCCTGAGGATCACCTCCTCAATGTCATCGTTATCGTTGTCTTTGAGAAATTGCTGTTTGGTCGCAGCGTAAACGATCACGGGTTGTCCTTAGGTGCGTGTGGGTCAGAGTCGGTCGTACTTTTTGCTGGTGCTTCTGGCTTTTTCTACGGGGTACTTCTGGCCATTCGAGGCGAGTTTCTGTGTCACCGCCTCATTGAGGTCAATGCCAAGTACGCTGCTCAGGCGAACCAGGTACATCAGTACATCCGCCAGCTCATCCTTGATGGCTTGGCCGATTTCGGGGTCTGTTGCGGCAGAGATCGAATCGGCATCGCTCATCCATTGGAAAATTTCGCATAGCTCTCCTACCTCGCCAGTGAGAGCCAGTATGAGATTTTTGGGGGAATGAAACCGCTGCCAGTCGCGATCATCTGCGAACTGTTGGAGGGATGCGGCAAGCCTCACTACGTCAACCAGTGGCGCGGATAAGCTGTCTGAGTTACTCACGGGGCTATCTCTTGGGCATCGGTGGGGAAATGTGTAGGAAATCAGATCCTGGATTGTAAGGGTTTTTGCTCCCTTCGCAGTTTTTGTGTTTTGTCTTGCCTGTGGCCGCCAGCCGGATTGCTGTCAGCATTGAGCGTGGAGGCCATTCGTGCATACAAGATAGGTGGGTAAGCCAATCAAGCTGATCGGCAGCAAACGACCTAAATCTATGGTTGGTAGAGGGCTACTTTCGCCCCATAGCCGCCGGTCAGAAGTGGTAGAAATTGAGATTGGTAGCGGATGGTTAGGCGTCGACTCGACGAGCTCTCGGGTTTGGGCGAGTACCCATTAGTATCTCTGCCTCATTCACAAAATCCATTGTTATTGCCAATTTTTTTGACCCCTGGTATTTGTCACTTTTGAAGTGATGCTTTAATTTTTTAGCACTCATTCTCATGACGCAGACAGGCTGCAATGAATCGTGGTTTATCAGGACTATTACAAAGTCGTCGACCGCCTCTTCAGGTTTCGTCGCCCAAATATTGCTGGTGGTTTGGGGGATTTTTCCAACTGTCTTGATTGCGTATGTGCGACCATTCTTGATTTGAACGGCATCAATGTTTTTGAGCCCGCTAGAGAGCCGAATTACCGGGTTTCTTTCTCTGCTATTTAAGGCTTTTACAGCAAAGTATTCGCCGATTTCTCCGACAACGTTGTCGCGAACTCGTAATACTTCAGGGAAGCCTTGGTACATCGCCATTCTGATTTTGGCAAATTCCGAAACAGATTTTTCGAAAAGGTGGTGCTCTGTTTCGAAGAAGGTGAATCGAAGAAATTCAACAATTTCTTGTGAATGAGGAGTGAGCGTAAAAAGATAGACTTTTCTGTCGTCAATCGTACAATGCTCAACACGATCTACCTTCCACTTACCTATGTACAGCAAATGTTTTGGGCTGAATATATCTCCACAATCTAAGAACACGTCTACAGTGGAGTGCTTGCCTTGTAATTCGGACAGCCTTTTGTTTCGTGGGTTAAGCAGCTGGTCACCTATTTTGCCCTCTCCCACATATTTAATTGTGCCTGTGGTCGGGTCAAGGCAGTCACCATAATGTATGCGTCGCGCTCCTCTATAGTTAAATATTATTGCCGTGCGGTCTCCCTTAAGAAGTATCCCTTTCCAATACTCACCAAAGTCAGATCGCACACGCTCCTTCGATGGATACCATTTTCCAAGTCGGTAATTCACTTAATAGAATCCTCAGGAAAAATTAACTATAACTAACATTGTGCGCAAACTGTGCCTGGTACCGTCCTCGACCTTGTTAAGTGAAGGTAAACGACCAGGCTTAGGGAGTCATAAGCAGCAGGTCAATCGTCAGCCCAAGACCCTTAGCTGCCTGCCTCGAATCGCAGCTTTCGACCTTTAGCAGGCCTTTGCAGTGGGGTCCTACTGGCTAAAACCGTCCTTTGCTATCTAAGCAAGCTTTACTTGCCTGGCTTACAAACGTTCTCTAGTGAAGCTCCGATGCGATCGAGTTTTTTTGGGGCTCCAAATAGGTAACCTGGCCGAGCTCTGTTAGTAATTTTGAGTTTATGTTCAAGTCGCCATCTTTGATATTGTAGTACCAAATAGAGTCTTTATCCTTCCTGAAGGCGCAAGCCTTAGTTGTGCTTTCCTTGTCCTTTAAAATTACCCAGTGGCATCTCTCCATAAAGGTCTCTGAAAGCTTGATTCCGACTTCTTGTGATTTTTGATAAGAAGAAAAACACAGGTATATTATATAAAGGAGCAGCAGGAAGCCAAGCGGGGTGTATTGCAGTGCGCTTTTTATTTGACCAAAATAGCTGGGTATATTCGCTATCGCGGAGCCAGGGCTAGTTAATTTGGCTACAGACCAGGCTACTGCCAGCAAGATAGCAATGATGAAAAATAACAAGAAGAATAACTTTAAGTGGTCGTAAAATATTTCAAAGGTGATAAGCCCTCCATCATATAGTATCTTGTCGATAGATGGTTGGCTGAATTCTGGATTAATGCCGAACTCTCGCATGAAAGCACTGTTTTGGCTTGTGCCAGCGGCATAGACACATCCTGTTATTAATAGTGCGCTGCTGATTGGCTCAACGATTTTCATGAGATTTCCCTATCTCCAGCACGTTGATACCAAACTCGAATGCTTCGAGCTTTTCAGTATCTACCTTAGTGATGCTTAGGTTGAGACTCTTTTTTACCTCAATGATTGAGTGATCTTGACTTTCAATGTTTTCAGCTTGAGAGCTGGCGGCCTTGGCAATAGATTTTAGTTTCTGAGATATAGCGGGGGTTTTATACTTGTCAGAGAATATATCGTTTGTGTCTTTTTTTATAGCCAGTGTCGGTGCGGCTTCGTTATTTGTCAGGCTGGCTATCTCCTCGGCGCCTACTTGTCCGGTAAGTAGTAGGCAAGCCAAGACGGAAGCAAAAATTTGATTTGTAAGGGATTCGCCAATTAGCGGTATTCTACACCACATATCACCTGGCGACATAAACTCAGCTTGACAGGTGACTATGTCGCTCGTCCCCAAAAGTACTGCGCTTTCGGCAAGCTGCGCCAACCGATTTATATCGAAATGCTCTTCGCTAAGAAGGATCTCGGTTAGGCTTTTGATTAGTGCGACATTTTGGAAGAGCTTGCCTACAGCAAGTGCATTTACACGGTGACTTGTTTTGATTTTGTTTGAAAAGAATAGTGACTCGCCATCCGTGAAAAACGGATAAATTAAGTGAAATATTTTTTCTTTGTGGTTATTTAAGGAAGTAACTGTTTGTTGGCCGCTTGTAGCTTTTCTAACCGCGCCAGGTAGCTCAGATCGAGAAATTGACGGTCCCTAAATTACTCGCTTTCTCAATTTATATTCTAATGAGGATCGTTCAAAGCCAAGTGTGCCATCTTTTTTGGTGGTTGGTATGCGAATAGGTGTGTGGTCGATATAAGGAATAGTATCACTGCAGATTCCGAAACTATAGCCGTCATCCTTTTCGTTTCGCGTAACTATAAGGTCTCCACACTTGATTTCATTTGAAAACCGTCTAATCTGACTTAAAATATTGAATCCAGCTCTATTAAGCTTGCGACTCTCTTTTCCGTCTGTGCTGTCGCGAAACTCGCTATATTTTTCATTTGCTAATAGTTGTACCTTAAGAAACTCTTCGGTAGGTAGCGCGCTTGGAATATTTCCACTATACGCCCTCTCCAAATGCTCGATTGCTATCACACCCCCGGCTCGAAAGTGTTTAGCATATTTTCCTTTTTCTGCGCGTATGAACCATACGTTTTGTTCTTTCGTAAGGAGAGCAATTTTCAAATTTTGAAGCATTTTAAATCCTTTTAATTTAAATGTATTTACAGCTGGCGATAATGTAGCGGGCACGATTCAATAGCCGTATGAGCAGCATGATGACATGATGGCTCGATGATGGCTATACAGCGGTGGTTGGGCCTCATCCAAATATGGCATACGAACCTGTCACTCGATCTCGCATTACGAGCGCTAGCAGCAAGCACACCTTGATTCTCGTAGACACAAGATTGAGTTCCTGGGCCGGAGGCACCCGCTACTCGGACGACCACAGCCGATTCGTCCATCATGAGATGGCCTTAACCCATACCCGTCGTTTAGGAAAAGCAAAAAAGGCCATGAACTGACTTTGACGAAGGGCTCCTGTTGGCCGTTAGCTGCTCGCCATGAGTGGCAGCTATCGACCCATAGTTGCCCTTCGCAGATCAGAGCTAACAGCCAATGATTGTCACTTGCAGCATGGTCCAGAGCTCCTCTTGCTATCCCCGCTTGAAGAGGTTGGATGTACACATTGCAACGTAACTTACCCATCGGCCTGAACCGACCAGTAGGCGTTTCAGTAAATGCACGCCCTGGCTTATGCGGAGTCGAGCCGCGCGAAAGACGCGACGCCTGTCAGCTACGGGTCGCGCATCAATTAGGCATAGCTTGGTGGTGGCCAAGGCCACTTTTGCACCAACCGCAGCGGCGACAGCGAGGAAATATAGCCAGCGATGATTCTTGGCTTGATCATGCTGGCCAATCAGCGCCGACAACTGCTTCAAATAGGGCTTAGCAGCGGCGAGCCGAGGAATAATGCATTCGCTGGCCAACGCTACAGTGTGGCTGCCTATACCGTCGCTCACAAGACCTTGGGGGCCATCAGGTTTGACAGAACAAAAATGGTGAGGAACATACTCGCAGGTACTCGAGATCGGCGATGACTGTGAAATGTCTCGGGATAGGTTCTTTACTGGGCATAGTTTTTGATTGTATTCGGCAATCTCTTTTCGAATCGAAATGACATCGTCATCGCTTAACGTCCAACGACTCGCTGAGTAAAATCCTTTAGAGTCATCTGGCGCGAATGTTATGAAGTAGTTAGCTTCACCTTCTTTGATTTTTGTGAAAGTCCACTGCGAATAGCGGCTCCACTGGCACGACTTCAAATCACTTAGTCCATTGGCCTTGCAGTAGTCGTCGTAGCGCCTAATTTGGCTTAGCAAATAGCCGCTTGCTTCCTGGATGCCTGCCGTCGTCCCTTTCAACATAGCATTGTCCTCACTTGCGCCGTTGTCTGATACGAAGAACACTGCGGCGACCAATGCCATCGGGAACCAGAAATGATCGTAGACCTGACGGAACCGATCGGTAAGGTTGAGGTTGTCATACGCGAGAACCATGATGCCCCACCCAATGATGGCGCACAGCATCAATAGGGGAATCAGCCCAATCTCACTTCCTAGGTTTCCCACACCATGGATAGTGTAACGAGTAGGAAGGTAATTAATCGCCGGAAATAGGCCCGCGCAGTTCAACACACCTGGCAAGAGTAATAGCGTCAAAAATGTGAGTAGGCCCTGCTTCTTGCCTACCGTATAGGCTGCCGCTGCAAGCATTGGAATCACCAACAGCGACAGCATTACCAAATAGCCTAGCGTAATCACCATCGCTTGATCGGGCGACCAATAGCCGGCAATGATTTTCCCAGCGGCGTCACGCTCGGTGAAGCTTGATGACACAACGTCCAGACCTTCCAAAACTTGGTGCAGATTGTAGGCTGCGCCATGGAGAAACTTTGCATACGGGTGGAAGAAGCTAGCGATGGAGATTGACATAAATGTTGGTCCTTGGATTGTACCCCTTTCATTTCTTTTGCTAGGCGTAAATAAGGGCAGCCCTTGATAAGAAGTACTCAAACGTTTGGGCTATACGAACCTTCACGAAGGCCTGCAATCGACCAGAAGTATCCGTTCGTGCATTAGTCTTCAGTTTCGTGCGGCCCTAACGCAAACTTTTAGTGTCTGAAAGCGACAACGGTAGGCGTCCTTGTAGTCAGCCAGGTTGGTGAGCCATATCATGAATCCTGGTTCAACGAATTAGTCCGTCTGGTACTAACCTACCTCGCAGGTACTCCTCATCTGCATACTTGTTTGGATCTTGAAGCAATTCTTCGATTAGTGGCTGAGTCGCGGCAAGTTGGACCTTCAGCGGAGGCGTCTTAGATAGCAACAACTGCATTGATGCCGCCATAGACATTTTCATGGCCTCGCTCCCTTCTTTACCAAACGCTCCGCTAAAACTCATTTGGTACCCACTCCGATCAACTATTGAGTTAAGCGCTTCCATTTGCATGATTAGCGACATTAATTCGGCGCGTAGTTGATGGTGTGTGATTTCGCCAGAGCTAACCAGATCAGACGCTACGAATACTTGAAATTTAATGCCGGGAACCGTCGTGCCGGACTGATAAAGATACTTCTCTTCCTGCATTAGGTTGCAGATCTGAATGTTTGAGGTGATTTCGGCTGAAAGTGCGGTAATTCTAGATACAAGTAGTGCTCTAGCTAATCGATCTTTTTCGGCTGCAGCCTCATTAGACTGAGTGAAAGTTACGTAAAACTGAGCGAATACAGTGAGCGCTGCAACGCTTGCGACCAGAGAGAAAACAGAAGATGCGCTTTCAATTGCGGGGCGCCACGCTGGCTTACCGAGCCATGTTATCAAAACTGCGATACACATTACGCCGATTAGAACAATAAATGCTTTTAGCATGGGGGAGTACTTTCGAAATTTAGGCAAAAATAGCCTAGAGGCCGATTGCCGGGCAAGAATCTTTTCGTCTTGCATGAGCAAAAAACGATCATTGCCATCCACTGTGATGGCGACTCCGCGCGGATGAGGGCGAGGAATCTAAGGCGGTAGCAGCATGTCCATCGTCAACGTTGACCGACTAATATTGCTTTCGTGAGGCATGCCATATTTCCACGGGACTGGTTCTGATCGATTTCTGTACATCACCAACGGCGTCTAAGGATCGGGAGCTGCCGGTCGCCGCTAAATGCTATAAGCCAATAGCGGTCATCGAGAGAGAGAAAAATACGGTAGTGGTAAATGAAATCTTCGCCCGCTACTTGTGGATGGGGTCCACGTATTAATTGTTGGAGCCTGCTCTGCGCTACTTTTGTGCTTTGCGCCAGTGCTCAAGAAGCTCAGTATTACCAGATGCCACCTCAATAAGCATTTGCAGTGACAAGATCGGGCCGGGAACTATGCTTGCTTCATCAATATGCTGTCCGTCAAAGTCTGGATTGGTGGCAATTTCAAAGTTAACAACCCACCATATTTCTATTTTTCGCAGCAGCTCTAACAACTCTTCGAAATGAGCTTCATGATTAGACTCGACCTGACCTGTGACCACCTCGAACAGTTGATGTGCTAACAAGTTTCTAGTTTTTTTGAGTTTTTCGTACTGCTCAAGATCTTTGCTGTCTAGTGCTCCACTTTCTTGCAACCAATCAAGAGATGCATAAAGCGCGCTCTTGTTACGAGACAAAACTCTATTTTGGTACTCCACGCTAATGATCGGGCCGGTTTCGTCCCACCCATTTGTATAGAAATTGCGAAGACGGTCAATCGTCGAGTTTTTAAGTATCTCAAAAGCTGTGATGAACATCGTCGCTAGAAAAAGAGAGGGTTTGACCAAATCTGGGTCAAGAAAGCGTTCCCATCGTTCAGGAGTAGTTTCCATAATGTTCTTAACTCTTGGTTAATTGTCTGGCTTTAGCCCGTCCTAGCGAGCGAATCGAACGATTTTAACTACTTGTTACACCAGCCAAAGTGACGTCATTGCTAGACGTTACCAATCAGCCTAGGAGCTGTCTAGCTGACGTGTAGGGAAGTGTGGAAAGGGCTAGCTCTTGACTGCCCACGCCCGCTCTCAAGAGGATCTATGCTGACGCCAATGGCAGGTATGGATCAATACAAGCTGGTCTCATTCATAGAAACGCCATGTTTTTAGTAAACGACGAGCGATTGGTCGCACGGTAAGCAAATAGTAATACCGTGTAGAACCGCTGCGTTGATTCAGCCTATGCTCAAGAAACCAAGCTAAGTGTTTTTTCTGCCAAGCCCAAGGCGTCTGTTGCTGCCAGCGCTCTGCTATTTCAGCCTGAATGATTTTCGCCTGGCGTATATGGCGCTGCCGCGTTGCGTACGATCCCGTCAGCACCGCAGCCAAGAACAGTTCCATATCGAATGGCTTACTCACATGCGTCCTCCAATGTAGGCCGCGACCACATCGATTCGACCGTGCCCCAATTCATAGCTGATTTGCCTTCGGGCCTCACGATCTAGGTTCCTATCTACCTGGCAACATTGGCCGGCGTTGATAGGCGCGGGGTGCTGGGTGATTTGCTCATAGCGTTCACATGCGTACGCCGCTCGTAGCTCATGGAAGCCTTTGAGCTTGTGTGCATGCAGGACGTCCCGTGCTGGGCGGATGATTTCCTGCAGAACATTCAGATAGCTTTCGTCTGGCGCAATTAGGTTGCGGCTACTCGCAGGCGACACCTGCCGTGCAAACCCAAGTGCGTCTTGAACATGGTGGTCTACCGCAACCCATCGGGGCGCTGAGGCGCCAGCTCGGCCGCCTTTGGTGCCATCCTGGATGTTGATCCTGCCTAGGTCGTTAGCCTCACGGCTTATCCGTGGCAAGTCGGCTAGGATGGCCTCACGCAAGCGCATGCCGGTGGCTCGCGCCAACAGAACGATTGCAGCGGCCCGTAGCTGATGATCGCGGCAAAGCACATCGACAATCTGCTTAACCTGTTTGCGGTCTTGGCCCTGCGGCACCGAGTGTCGAACTCCGCTGCGCTGCATACCCAACGCCTTGCTCGGACTTGGCAGTTTCACATGCTGATCACCGCGAAGCGCTGCCATGGTCCTGTTGACGCTGGATAGGCGGTTTTGCGCGGTGCTCACAGCAAGATCACCGCGCCTAACCACGTCGCGCAAATACGCCGCATAGTCGGCCAATATCTTCCGATCAATCTGGCGCGCATCATTGATACCGGGCCCCTGTAGGGAGCGGCACCATTTGACGAATGCCTGCCACCGATCACAGTGCGCCTTGACCGTGCCGTAGTGGCCACCACCGAACATGTCTTTCAGCGCTTGCGGCCCTGCGTAGCTCAATTGTCTGCCGTAACCGAAATTACGGCCATCCCGCCTACCTACCAATGCCATGTCGATCACCTCATCGCCTGTTCTCCGATCCTCGCCCCACGTCATCCCGCCAAGAATGCTGAGTGTTATCAGGGATCAAGGCCCCTGCGACCTGTGGGGAGTGTCCACTACGCGGGACTGGCGGCTCCTTACGACCGGGAGCAAGGGCATCTCATGATCTGGCCTCCTGAGCACCGTTACCGGTGGGCGGGAGGAGGCAGCATTGGCTGACGAGACCAGTGCCTGAAGATCCTGAGCCATGTGCAAGCAGCAATGCGATGACCGGGGCATGCCTGACTGTCAGTCAGGTGCAGTCCATTCCCTGGTCTGCGGCACCATCATCTACAGCGCTGTTGCTGGCGACATCGGCGTTTGTCACGCCGATTGTCACGAGGGGAATTGCCGCAAAGCCATGTGCGATCAGGGCTGCAGCAGTGGTAGAAGTGCCCGTCTCTTTCCAGAGAAAGAGACGGGCACAGGTTGGCGCAGGATTCGGCCAAGCGGATAGGTTGCTGCAGGGCAGCGAGGTATGGAGTATCTGGCGCACGAGCGCTGTATGTGTAAGAGCATCCATCACATGGGTAGTGACCGGGCGAGCTGCCGGATGCGAATCGCCCTTGGGGAGAAACACCGCGGGAGCGGCGTGACCTTTAAGGTTCGGGTCACCTGGGGGTGCTGTCATCGACAGCGCTTGCACGGCCAGTTCTACGCCTGTGGATAAACCCGGTCAAGGGCCTACATTCGGCGCTCTTGGGGACGTGAAAAGCGGTTATCCATTGGTGGAATTCCGTGGTAAATCCCGGACAACGTCTTGGCTTTTAGCTCTTCAAAGTGAGGCCCATCCAAACAGGGCGGCTTTGCAGCCCTGCTTGGATGGGCCCGCGCTGAGAAGCGAATGAGCGAGGCTGCTCGCCCTGAATCTTGAGCGCTCAGTTGCTGTCGCCGCCGTTATTGCACTTGTACAGCGCTAGCGGATCGGCACCACGTTCTTGTCTCTGACTTGGCCGTATGCTGAGGCAAGCAGGCTGCCGGTGGCGGCTTTCTGGATGTACTCACTCCACCAGGCCATCATCGGTCGTCTGCGTTCAATGTAGTCGGCTCGGTTGTAGGCGCTGCGCACCTCATCCTTGTCGACATGCGCCAGTGCGACCTCAATGAGTTCGGGGTCCCACCCATGTTCATTCAAGATGGTGCTGGCCATCGAACGCATACCGTGGCTGACCAATCGATCCTGAAAGCCCATGCGTTTCAATGCCATGTTGGCGGTCTGGCTATTGGCGTGGGTGCGTGGATTTCTATCGGCCGGGAAGACGTATTCGCGATGGCCGCTGTGAGTCTTCAGTGACTCCAATAGTGCGACAGCATGATCACTCAACGGGATGCTGTGTGGACGGCGCTTCTTCATACGCTCCGGTGGGATAGTCCAGACATGCCTTTCAAAGTCGATGTCTGCCCAGCGAGTGGTCGCCGCCTCGGCGGGGCAAGTCATCGTGTGCAACTGCCGTTCGATCAGGCAGCGGGTGGTGCGTTTGATACTGGCGTTCGCGATCTCCAGCATCAGCTCGAGGAGCTCCTTGGGTGGAAGCGCAGCCATGTTCTCTTTCTTGGGCTTCTTGAATACTGCCCTGATGCCGCTGAGCGGGTTGGCGGAGATCAGGCCGGAATTTACGCCGTAGGTCATGATCTCGTTTAGCCGCTGGCTAAGACGCTTGACCGTCTCCAGGCTGCCTTTCGCTTCGATAGGGCGAAGCAACGTAATCACCATCGGCGCGGTGATCTTCGCGAGTGGTGTCGTCTTTAAATCGGGGAATACGTGCAGTGAGAGCGACCGCCAGATGTCTTCGGCGTAGGCTGGGGTGACCGAGTCCTTCTTAAGCTCGAAAGAGGCCGTGGCCACGTTCTCGAAGGTGTGTTCCGTTTCTGCGCGCTTGGCTTCATTCAGCGTATTGCGCTGCACCTTCGGATCAATGCCTTGGGCGAGCAGCTCGCGCGCTTCGACTGCTTTGTTTCGTGCGTTCGCCAACGGCAGTTCGGGGTAGGTCCCACAGCAGATGTTGATGCGCTTCTTGGTCACCGGTTCGCTGTGGTTGAAATTCCACATCAACGAGCCGTTGCTGCGTACCCGAAGCTGCAAACCGTCACCGTCCGTGAGGACATAATCCTTGGACGCAGGTTTGACTGCCTTGAGCTACCGATCGGAGAGGCGGAGATTTTGAGCATGCATGAGATTGTCTTCAGGCAGTGATTCGGTATTCCAGAGATTTGCAATAGATGAGCTTGAATACCGCCTGGAATACCCGAATGGCTGAAGCTCGAGAACTGTCCAAAGACCACAAAAGCGCTGAAGGCCGCGCATTTACTAAATCCCAGGCACAAAAAAAGACGCCCTAAGGCGCCTTCTTCTGCAGATTTGGTGGAGCCGGGGGGATTTGAACCCCCGTCCGCCAGTACTCCGCTGTCGGTACTACATGCTTAGCCGTGTCTACTGAGTTAATCCGCAGCCGCCCGACTGGCAGGGTGCATTGGACGAGCTGTGTAAGTTTTAGTCGCTTTGCCCACAGCGTGCTACACGACGATCCTGTTCTGCGTGACGATCACTTTGGGTTTACAGGCATCCCCTGATGATCGCTGGCACCGAAGTAGCCAGAAGAGCGGCTCAGCTACCGTTAGGCAGCGAGAGCTTGGCCCTCGTAGGTTTCGTCATTGGCAACTATAGAAAGTTGCAACAGTGGATTTACGACTTCTGTTACCAAGTCGGCATGCACCTAAAGTTTCGCAACCGGCGTCGAATCCTAATCGGCCCCAGCCCCTGCGGTTAGGCAGGGGAGACGTAGTCTACGTCATTTTGCGGCGTCAGGCCAACCCTATGGTTGGCTTGGCGGTCAGCCTTTGCTTTTCTGAGCATCCATCAGGATGTTCATGGCATCGGTGGAGTGGGAGATGCAGGCTTTTTCGTCCTTGGCAGCGTGGGCGGCCATGGCTGCTTTGTAGGCGTCGTCGTATTGGCTCTTGGCAGGGTCGCCCAGTTGCATGGAAGTGGTCTTGGCGTCGTTCAGCTTCTGCATGTTGACGGCGCACAGGTCTTCAGCTGCGAACACAGGGGATGCTACCAGGGCGGAGGCTACGATCAGGCCGGACAGATAGGTACGCTTCATAAGAATCTCCTTACTCAAGGTGGACTCGGCGCTCCTCGGTAGGATCGGCGTCCGCAGTCAGAAATAGCCCGATTGCTTGCGGGCCTGATGAATGGACTTCGCGCCAATGCAGGGGTTCTACGCAAAACGTATGCGGATGTAAAAAAATTCATAAGGCACCAAAAGGGGGCATGTTCGCCCCCAGGTTTGGTGTGATAGACGTAGATTGGCTGCCGATCAGTGCACCAGCATTCCGGTGAACCAGTACGCTTGGGCCAGGGTGATCAAGCCGATGATGGTGGCGAACAACAGGCTGTGCTTGAGCGTGAAGCGCAGCAGGTCGGACTCGCGGCCCACCAGGCCGGTGGCAGCGCAGGCGACGGCGATGGACTGCGGCGAGATCATCTTGCCGGTCACGCCGCCGCTTGAGTTGGCCGCTACCATCAGTACGTCGCTGACGCCCAGCTGGTGCGCGGTGGTGGCCTGCAGCGAGCCGAACAGGGCGTTGGACGAGGTGTCCGAGCCGGTCAGGAACACGCCCAGCCAGCCCAGGAAGGGCGAGAAGAACGGGAACGCGGAGCCGGTGCCCGCCAGGATCAGCGCCATGGTGGAGGACATGCCTGAAAAGTTGGTGACAAAGGCGAAGGCCAGCACCATGCCGATGGACAGGATCGGCCAGCGCAGTTCGAACAAGGTTTCACCGAACGTCTTGAACGCGGTCTTGATGTCGATGCGCAGCACCATCATCGAGATGATCGCGGCAAACAGAATCGCCGTGCCGGTAGCCGAGATCGGGTCGAACTTGAACACGGCGGGCATCGGTGTGGCGGTGGCGACGATGGGCGCGGTCTTCAGCACCAGTTGGTCCAGGTGCGGGATGGCGAAGTTGAAGACGAAGTTGTACATGGCGCCGCCCGGGGCGAACATCGCTTTGAACGGCTTCAGGGTCCAGATGGTGACGAGTACGGTCAGTATCAGGAACGGCGACCAGGCCTTGAGAATTTGACCCAGGCTGTAGGGCGTTGGCGTCGAGCCACCGACGGCACTGGCTTTGCCTGTTGGCCCGCCGCCCAACACGGCTGCGCCACCGCTGACGGCGACCGTTTCGCTGCTGGCGGCGCGCTTGGGTTGCCAGACTTTGAGGAACAGGGTCAGGCAGACGATGCTGGCCAGGGCCGAGGTGATGTCGGGCAGTTCAGGACCGATGAAGTTGGAGGTCAGGTACTGCACGATGGCAAAGCTCAGGCCTGCGACCAGCGCCGCTGGCCAGGTTTCCCGAACGCCGCGCAGGCCGTCCATGATGAACACCAGCCAGAACGGGACGATCAGCGACAGCAGCGGCAGTTGGCGGCCGGTCATGGCGCCGATCTTGAACGGGTCAATGCCGGTCACCTGACCCGCGACGATGATCGGGATGCCCAGGGCGCCGAAGGCCACCGGCGCGGTGTTGGCGATCAGGCACAGGCCTGCGGCGTACAGCGGGTTGAAGCCCAGGCCCACCAACAGCGCAGCGGTAATCGCCACCGGCGCGCCGAAGCCTGCCGCCCCTTCCAGAAACGCGCCGAAGCAGAAACCGATCAGCAGCACTTGCAGGCGCTGGTCGTCGGTGATGGACAGCACCGAGCTGCGGATGATTTCGAACTGGCCGCTCTTCACCGTCAGCTTGTAGAGGAACACGGCGGCCACGATGATCCAGGCGATCGGCCACAGGCCGTACATAAATCCGTAACCCGCGGCGGCCAGCGCCATGTCGGCGGGCATGCCGTAAGCGAAGATGGCCAGGATGATGGACAGCGCCAGCGTGATACTGCCGGCGATATGGCCCTTCATGCGGAACACGGCCAACGCCAGGAAGAAGAACACGATGGGAATGACGGCAACCAGGGCGGACAGCCCGAGGCTTCCGAGCGGGTTGTAGATCTGCTGCCAGGTTTGCATAAGCTGAGGCCCCTTGTTTTTTTTGGAAGGCTTGGCGCTGTCGTGCGGCTGTTTGATTGCAGAAATTGGTAATACCAATTTACAATAAATCCAAGTCAGGTTAGGGCGCAGCCGTGGGGCTGTCAATTTACTTGTCTATGACTTTGGTCGAGTGCGGCCGAAGCAATCGTGTGTTGGAGCCACCCATGGGTATTGATCAAGTCCGCCAGCGGCGTTTGTCCGATGGCATTGTCGAACGTCTGGAAGCCATGATCCTAGAGGGCACGCTGCGTGCAGGCGAGCGTTTGCCGGCCGAGCGGGCGCTCGCCGAGCAATTCGGCGTGTCGCGCCCCTCGCTGCGCGAAGCCATCCAGAAGTTGGTGGCCAAGGGCATGCTGGTCAGTCGTCAGGGCGGCGGCAACTATGTCTGCCACAAGCTGGGCTCGACCTTCAGCGATCCATTGCTGGCGCTGCTGGAAAGCAATCCGGAGAGCCAACGCGATCTGCTGGAATTTCGTCACACGCTGGAAGCGTCATGTGCGTTCTATGCGGCCCAGCGCGCCACTGAGATCGATCGTGCACAACTGAAGCTGGCCATGGATGTTCTGGAAGACTGTTACCGGCGAGTCGACAGCGTGACGCGGGAGGAGGAGGGCGTGGCCGATGCCAACTTTCACCTGGCCATCGCCGAAGCCAGTCACAACGCGGTGTTGCTGCACACCGTGCGTGGGCTGTTCGACATGCTCAAGCGCAATATGGTGGTGAACATCGGGGGGATGCATCGGCACAGTGTCGAAACCCGCGACAAGCTCATCGCACAGCATCGGCGGCTGTTTCAAGCAATCGTCGAGGGGCAGGCAGAACAGGCGCGGGAGTTGGCCAGTCTGCACATCACCTACGTGCAGGGTGTGCTCGACGAGGCGCGGCAGACGGTGCAGCGAACCGCTCGCGCGCAGCGACGCAACGGCTTGTGAAAGCAAGCCGGAAAACGCGGTGAAACCGGCGCTGCAAGGGCGGGTAGATCAGTCTTCCTTGCCCTTGTTGCGCACGGCACGCTGCAGCTCGCGGTTGGAATCGCGCTCGCGCTCGGTGTCGCGCTTGTCGTATTCCTTCTTGCCCTTGCCCAGAGCGATTTCGCACTTGATCAAGTGCTTGCTCCAGTAGATCGACAAGGCCACGCAGGCATAGCCCTTCTGCTGAACCTGGGCGAACAGCTTTTCCAGCTCGCGGCGGTTGAGCAACAGTTTGCGGGTGCGCGTCGGGTCGGCGATCACGTGGGTGCTGGCCGTGGTCAGGGGGGTGAAGTGGCTACCCATCAGCCAGGCTTCGCCATCCTTGAGCAGCACGTAGCTGTCCACCAGTTGCGCCTTGCCGGCACGCAGGCTTTTTACTTCCCAGCCGGCCAGGACCAAGCCAGCCTCGAAACGGTGTTCGATGAAGTAATCGTGTCGCGCTTTCTTGTTCTGCGCGATGGTCCCTGTAGGGTGTTTCTTTAATTTGGCCATAGGGCGCGCATTATAGGCAGTCGTTGCGCTCTCGGCTACGGTATTGCGGTGTGCTTGAGCGGTTGCAATGAATACCGGACAATACGTGATCTTTTTGGATAGCCTGCGCTCTGCCGCTGTCGACAAAGAAGCCCCATGATTTCGTTGGCGTACCCCCTGTCTGCTGGCATGCCTACCTTATTTTCAAGGCGCCGTTGGCGTCGTCCGGCCGGCGCGTGATGCTCGCGTCCGCCGCCCAGCTTTGGAAGTGACGCTCGCATGACTACCCATATTCAACGCTCGGCTTTGCTGCCATATCCTGCTCAGGCTCTGTATGACCTGGTCAACGATGTGTCGCGCTATCCCGAGTTCCTGCCCTGGTGTTCGGCCGCCACCATCCTCGAAGAAACCGACACCTTGATGCGCGCCAACCTGGACATTGCCAAGGGTGGGTTGAGTCAGCACTTCGTGACCCGCAATACCCTGGAGCCCGGTCGCTCCATCGAAATGAACCTGGAAGAAGGCCCGTTCAATCAATTGCACGGTATGTGGGTATTCAAGCCGTTGGGTGAGAAGGCCTGCAAGATCAGCCTGGATCTGTCCTTCGACTACGCCGGCCCCATCGTTCGTGCCACCTTGGGTCCGCTGTTCAACCAGGCGGCCAATACCTTGGTGGATGCGTTCTGCCAGCGCGCCAAGCAACTGCATGGCTGACCGGTCGATCAAGATCGAGGTGGTCTATGCCGCTGTCGATGACCAGGCATTGATCTCGCTTCAGGTACCCGTGGGTACCACGGTGGCCCAGGCCATCAAAACGTCGGGCATCGCCGAACGCTTTCCCGACGTGGATTTCTCCCAATTTCCGGTAGGCATCTTCGCAAAGCTTGTGGATTCTCCTGCCGAATACGTGCTGCAGGCGGGTGATCGCATCGAACTCTATCGACCTTTGTTGGCGGACCCGAAAGAAGTGCGGCGATTGCGCGCGGCCAAGGCAGCGCAAGCGCGCAAGGCACGCTGAGATATGTTTTCTTCGCCCATGAAAAAGCCCGGCATCACCGGGCTTTTTTCGTATCGCCTGCTTACTGCGGCGAAACGTCCAGCGGCTGAGGCGTTGGGACGGGTACCGTCTTCACACCGTCCACATCGCGCTGGATGTCTTCGAGCATCGACCCAGGCTTGGGTGGCTCTTCGGCTTTCTGTGGCTCGCCCTGCTTGGGCACGACGTTGGTGTCGGTATCGCTGCCCAGAATCGCCTGATCCTTGCTGACGCCGGGCATGAAGTCGCCGGACAGACCAACCAGCTGGTCGTTGCCGTTGAACAGGACACTCATGCGTTCCTGCTGACGTTCGCCGCCGCCTGGCTGAAGGCTGTACAGGTAATCCCAGCGATTGGCGTGGAACGTGTCGACCAGCAGAGGGTTGCCCATGATAAACCTTACTTGCCGACGGGTCATTCCGGGCCTTAACTGGTCTATCATGTCCTGCGTGACGACATTGCCCTGCTGGATGTCGATTTTGTAAACCCCGGGGAATGAACAACCGGCGAGTGCGAGCAGTCCCACGAAGGTGAGGCTGGTTAGCAAGTGCTTGGTGTTTTGCATCGGTGGGCGACTTCCACTATCTTGGCTGGGACAACGTAAACCCCGATCATACCCGTATTAAGAGATGCTGCGAAGCCGCATCGTTGAGAAAGCTGACCATGGTTGATAATAGCGAACTACGTAAAGCCGGCCTCAAGGTGACCCTTCCACGGGTCAAGATTCTGCAAATGCTGGAATCGGCACAGCAACGCCACATGAGCGCCGAGGAGGTCTACAAGGCGCTGATGGAAGCTGGCGAGGATGTGGGTCTGGCCACGGTTTACCGTGTTCTGACTCAATTCGAAGCGGCCGGTCTGGTAGCACGTCATAACTTCGACGGCGGCCATGCCGTGTTCGAATTGGCAGACGGCGAGCATCACGACCACATGGTCGATGTAGAGTCGGGTGAAGTGATCGAGTTCACCGATCACGAGATTGAACGGCTCCAGAAAGAGCGTGCGATCCAGAACGGCTACGAGTTGGTCGATCACAACCTGGTGCTGTACGTGCGCCGGCCCAAGTAATCTCGGGCTTGATGCAGAAAGGCGACCCTAGGGTCGCCTTTTTTGTGCGCGGTGTGTCAGTGAGGGCCCTTTCGCGGGCAGAGCCCGCTCCCACATGGAGCAGGATTGCATTGCAGCATTGTGGGAGCGGGCTCTGCCCGCGAAGAGGCCAGACCTGCCACCATCACCCCTTGGCCGTCACCACCATCTTCTTGGCATGGGCCAACGATTCCTTGGTCAAATCGATCCCGCCCAGCATCCGCGCCACTTCTTCCACGCGCTCGCCCTTGCCCAGGTTCGACACCGCTGTGCGGGTCTCATCGCTGCCGCGCACCTTGTGCACGAACAGGTGATGATGCCCTTGAGCCGCCACCTGCGGCAGGTGGGTCACGGTCAGCACCTGGCCACGTTCACCCAGGCGACGCAGCAACTGGCCGACGATTTCTGCGGTAGGCCCGCCGATGCCCACATCCACTTCGTCGAACACCAGCGTCGGAACCCGCGAAGTCTGCGCCGTGATCACCTGGATCGCCAGACTGATCCGCGACAGCTCACCACCCGAAGCCACCTTGGCCAGGGGCTTCATGGGCTGGCCCGGGTTGGCGCTGACCAGTAGCTCGACCTGCTCCAGACCATTTGGGTGTAAATCCTCATGAGCGTTGGCGCGTAGCTCGATAGTAAAGCGCCCGCCAGGCATGCCTAGGCGCTGAATCTCCACTTCCACCGCAGCGGCCAGTTGCGCTGCCGCATGGGTGCGCAGGCCGGTCAGCTCGCGCGCTTTTTCCTGATAGTGACGGGCATAGGCCGCCAGTTCCTCACCCAGTTGCTCGATCGACTCGTCGCTGGCATTCAAGCCTTCCAGCTCTTCGAGCAAGCGGTGTTGCAATGCCACCACCTCGGTTGGGTGCACGCGGTGTTTGCGCGCCAGGGTATAGATAGTGTCGAGGCGCTCCTCGATATGCTGCAAACGCGCCGGGTCTGCCTCGAAGTGATCGAGAAAGCGATTGAGTTCGCCAACCGCTTCTTCCACCTGAATCTGCGCCGTGGCCAGCATCGAGGCGGCTTCGCCCAGTGCGTTCGGTGCATTGCTGACGCCGCCCAGGCGATTCAGGCTAGCGGTCAGCGCGCTGAGCACGTTGCCCGAATCGTTTTCACTGCAGTGGTCGATCACCTGGCGGCAGATACCGAACAGCGCTTCGGCGTTGGTCAGGTTCTTGTGTTCCTGCTCCAGCTGCTCCAGCTCGTTTTCACCCAGGCCGAGATTCTCCAGCTCTTCCAACTGATAGCTGAGCAGTTGGTGGCGTGCGCGCTGCTCGTCGCCGGAATCCGACAGGCGTTCGAGTTCCTGGCGCGTCTGCCGCCATTTCTGCGCGGCCAGTTGCACTTGCCGAGCCAGATCGCTGGCGCCGGCATATTCGTCGAGCAGGCGGCGATGGGTGTCGGTCTTGAGCAGCGACTGGTGCTCGTGCTGGCTGTGGATATCGATCAGCAGCTCACCCAGAGACTTGAGGTCGCCCAGCGGGCAGGGGGTCCCATTGATGTAGCCGCGCGAACCGCCCTTGGCGGTGATCACCCGGCGCAGAATGCAGGGGCCGTCGGTTTCCAGGTCGCGTTCGGCCAGCCAGGCGCTGGCCTCGGGGATGTCGACCAGGTCGAACGTGGCCAGGATGTCGGCCTTGTCGGCGCCGGGGCGAACCACGCCGCTGTCGGCACGGTCGCCCAGGGCCAGGCCCAGCGCATCGAGCATGATCGATTTGCCGGCGCCGGTCTCGCCCGTGATCACGCTCATCCCGCGCTCGAGTTCGAGGTCGAGATGTTCGACGATGGCATAGTTGTGTACGGACAGGTGCACCAGCATAAGACCGCCCCCAGGCATGAATGTCTGGTTATTTATACAGTGTTTCATGCAGGGCTGACAATATTCGTCCTTAGCTCGTTTTCGCCTGATCCCGGGATTTTTTATTGCTGACTCGCAAAGCTCGCGTGTCGCCGCTTGTCGTCAGCCCTTGAAGCGCGGATTTGTGACCCCATATACCGGTCAGAAGCGCGAGTCGACCTCGCGGACGTAATCGAGAGGAGAGAACCAATGGCTGACGAACAGAACCTGGACGATCAGAATCTAGACGCTAATCAGGCTGCCGACGCCGGTGCCGAAGACCTCACCGCGCGCGTGCAATTGCTCGAAGAACAGCTCGCCGCCGCCCAGGACCAGTCCCTGCGCGTAGCCGCCGACCTGCAGAACGTTCGTCGCCGCGCCGACCAGGACGTGGAAAAGGCGCACAAGTTTGCCCTCGAGAAGTTCGCCGGCGACCTGCTGCCTGTGCTCGACAGTCTGGAGCGCGGCATCGAGCTGTCCAGCCCCGATGACGAAAGCATCCGTCCGATGCGCGAAGGCATGGAGCTGACCCTGAAGATGTTCCAGGACACGCTCAAGCGTTACAACCTCGAAGCCATCGATCCGCACGGTCAGCCGTTCAACGCCGAGCATCATCAGGCCATGGCCATGCAGGAAAGCGCGGACGTCGAGCCCAACAGTGTCTTGAAAGTTTTCCAGAAGGGCTATCAGCTCAATGGACGCCTGCTGCGCCCGGCCATGGTCGTGGTCAGCAAGGCCGCCGCACCGGTTTCGCCTTCGATCGACGAGCAGGCTTGAAATCGGCCAAGTGGCCCCCATCTTAGTGTCAAGCGTTTAAGTGCTACCGCAGACAGCCACCACTGTCGCGGCAACCAAATCCAAAATTTTCGGGCCTTAGTGCCAGGAGAAGAAACATGGGCAAGATTATCGGTATCGACCTGGGGACCACCAACTCCTGCGTCTCCATTCTGGAAAACGGCAAGGCCAAGGTCATCGAGAACGCCGAAGGCGCTCGCACCACACCTTCGATCATCGCGTATGCCAACGATGGCGAGATCCTCGTCGGTCAGTCGGCCAAGCGTCAGGCGGTCACCAACCCGCACAACACCCTGTACGCGGTGAAGCGTCTGATCGGTCGTCGTTTCTCCGAAGACGTCGTGCAGAAAGACATCCAGATGGTGCCTTACAAGATTGTCGAAGCCGACAACAAGGACGCCTGGGTCGAAGTCAACGGCAACAAAATGGCTCCTCCACAGATCTCGGCTGAAATCTTGAAAAAGATGAAGAAGACCGCCGAAGACTATCTGGGTGAAGCGGTGACCGAAGCGGTCATCACCGTACCGGCCTACTTCAACGACAGCCAGCGTCAGGCCACTAAAGACGCCGGTCGTATCGCGGGTCTGGACGTCAAGCGCATCATCAACGAGCCGACTGCCGCTGCACTGGCTTACGGCATGGACAAGGCCAAGGGCGACCACACTGTCATCGTTTATGACCTGGGTGGCGGTACCTTCGACGTGTCCGTGATCGAAATCGCCGAAGTCGATGGCGAGCACCAGTTCGAAGTGTTGGCCACCAACGGCGACACCTTCCTGGGTGGTGAAGACTTCGACATCCGCTTGATCGACTACCTCGTCGACGAGTTCAAGAAAGAAAGCGGCATGAACCTCAAGGGTGATCCGCTGGCCATGCAGCGCCTGAAGGAAGCTGCGGAAAAAGCCAAGATCGAACTGTCCTCGAGCCAGTCGACCGACGTCAACCTGCCGTACATCACTGCAGACGCGACCGGTCCCAAGCACTTGAACGTAAAGATCTCCCGCGCCAAGCTGGAATCGCTGGTCGAAGACCTGGTTCAACGCACTATCGAGCCTTGCCGCACCGCCATGAAAGACGCCGGTATCGACGTTGGCGCGATCAACGACGTGATCCTGGTCGGTGGTCAGACCCGTATGCCGCTGGTACAGAAGTTGGTGACCGATTTCTTCGGTAAGGAAGCTCGCAAGGACGTCAACCCTGACGAAGCCGTTGCCATGGGTGCTGCCATCCAGGGCGCCGTACTGGCCGGTGACGTGAAAGACGTGCTGCTGCTCGACGTCAGCCCGCTGACCCTGGGTATCGAAACCATGGGTGGCGTGATGACCGCGCTGATCGAGAAGAACACCACGATTCCTACCAAGAAATCGCAGGTATTCTCGACCGCCGACGACAACCAGGGCGCCGTGACCATCCACGTCCTGCAGGGCGAGCGCAAGCAAGCCGCGCAGAACAAGTCGCTGGGCAAGTTCGACCTGGCCGAGATTCCACCGGCTCCACGTGGCGTACCGCAGATCGAAGTGACCTTCGACATCGATGCCAACGGCATCCTGCACGTCGGCGCGAAGGACAAAGCCACCGGCAAGACTCAGTCGATCGTGATCAAGGCCAACTCCGGTCTGTCCGAAGACGAAATTCAGCAGATGGTTCGTGATGCTGAAGTCAACGCCGAGGAAGACCGCAAGTTCGAAGAGCTGGCCGCTGCCCGCAACCAGGGTGATGCACTGGTGCACTCGACTCGCAAGATGGTCGCTGACGCAGGTGACAAGGTTACCGCCGACGAGAAGACTGCCATCGAAGCGGCCGTCGTGGCGCTGGAAACTGCGGTCAAGGGCGACGACAAGGCAGCGATCGATGCCAAGGTCGAAGAACTGTCCAAGGTCTCCGCTCCAGTGGCGCAGAAGATGTACGCCGAACAGGCCGAGAAGCCTGAAGGCGCCGCTGCTCAACCAGCGGAAGAAGCCGGCAAGCACGACGACGTCGTCGATGCCGAATTCGAAGAAGTCAAAGACAACAAGTAATTCTTGTTGGTCGGCCAGTTGACTGTGCTCGCACGGTGACTGGTAGGATGTCGCCGCGCGGGGGCTTGCTCCCGCGTTGGCGTGTCTGGAATATACGAATTTTAACAACATGCGACAGCGATCGGATGTTGGCGGCGCGGTCAGCGGCGCCCCTGCGTGCTGGCTCCCAAAAGAGTAAAAAGACTTATGGCAAAGCGTGACTATTACGAGGTTCTGGGGGTGGAGCGAGGCTCCAGCGAAGCGGATCTGAAGAAGGCCTATCGCCGCCTCGCGATGAAGCATCACCCGGATCGCAACCCCGACAGCAAGGAATCCGAAGAAGCCTTCAAGGAGGCCAACGAGGCCTACGAAGTGCTGTCCGACGCCAGCAAGCGTGCGGCATACGACCAGTACGGTCATGCCGGCGTCGACCCAAGCATGGGTGGCGGTGGCCAGGGCTTCGGCGGGCAGAATTTCTCCGACATCTTCGGCGATGTGTTCAGCGATTTCTTCGGTGGCGGTCGTGGCGGCAATGGCCGCGGTGGCGCCCAGCGTGGCAGCGACCTGCGCTACACGCTCGAGCTGAACCTGGAAGAAGCCGTGCGCGGCACCACGGTCAGTATCCGTGTGCCGACGCTGGTCAACTGCAAGCCCTGCGACGGCAGTGGCGCGAAGAAGGGCTCGGCGCCGATCACCTGCCCGACCTGTGGCGGTATCGGCCAGGTGCGCATGCAGCAGGGCTTCTTCTCGGTGCAGCAGACCTGCCCGCGCTGCCACGGCCAGGGCAAGATCATCTCCGACCCGTGCGATTCGTGCCACGGCGAAGGCCGTGTCGAAGAGTACAAGACCCTCTCGGTCAAGGTGCCTTCGGGCGTCGACACCGGTGACCGCATTCGCCTCTCCGGCGAAGGCGAGGCGGGCATGCAGGGCGGTCCGACCGGCGATCTGTACGTGGTCATCAACGTGCGCGAACACGCGATCTTCCAACGTGACGGCAAGCACCTGTACTGCGAAGTGCCGATCAGCTTCACCGATGCGGCCTTGGGCGGCGAGCTGGAAGTGCCGACCCTCGATGGTCGGGTCAAGCTGAAGATTCCGGAAGGCACCCAGACCGGCAAGCAGTTCCGTCTGCGTGGCAAGGGCGTTGCGCCCGTGCGTGGCGGTGGTGCTGGCGACCTGATGTGCCGAGTGGCGGTGGAAACGCCGGTCAACCTCAACCGCCGTCAGCGTGAGTTGCTGGAAGAATTCCGCACTTCGTTGGAAGGCGACGAATCCCATTCGCCGAAGGCCAATGGTTGGTTCGAGGGTGTGAAGCGTTTCTTCGGCGACCTGTAAGGCATAAGGATTCAAGCATGCGACGTATAGCTGTGATGGGCGCCGCCGGGCGCATGGGCAAGACGTTGATCGAAGCGGTCCAGCTGGCCCCTGGCGCCGGTCTGACTGCCGCGGTCGATCGGCCGGACAGCACGCTGGTCGGCGCCGATGCCGGTGAGCTGGCGGCGCTGGGCCGTATCGGCGTGCTGTTGTCGGGTGACGTGGCGAAGGTGGCGGAAGAATTCGATGTATTGATCGACTTCACTCACCCGACAGTGACCCTGAAAAACCTGGCGTTCTGCCGCAAGGCCGGCAAGGCCATGGTCATCGGCACGACCGGTTTCAGCCCCGAGGAGAAGGCGTTGCTGGCCGAGGCAGGCAAGGACATTCCGATCGTCTTCGCTGCCAACTTCAGCGTCGGTGTCAACCTGTGCCTGAAGCTGCTCGACACCGCAGCACGGGTGTTGGGTGACGATGTTGACATCGAGATCATGGAAGCCCATCACCGGCACAAGGTCGACGCCCCGTCGGGCACGGCAGTGCGCATGGGTGAAGTGGTTGCCAATGCCTTGGGTCGCGACCTCAAGCAAGTGGCGGTCTACGGCCGTGAAGGCCAGACCGGTGCACGCGAGCGTCAGACTATCGGTTTCGCCACCGTGCGTGCCGGTGACGTGGTGGGTGACCACACCGTGCTGTTCGCCGCTGACGGCGAGCGCGTCGAGATCACCCACAAGGCCTCCAGCCGCATGACGTTCGCCAAGGGTGCGGTACGCGCCGCCCTCTGGCTCGACGGCCGTGCCCCAGGCTTCTACGACATGCAGGATGTGCTCGACCTGCATTGACTTCATCGCCCTAGTCACGCTCCCAAAGGTAAACGCTACCCCTGTGGGAGCGGGCTCTGCCCGCGAAGACGCCAGCCCCATCTCCGCAAATCCCTGCCCCCTGTCGCATCACGCGAACTTCCCACCGCATTCGCGGTAGACCAAAACCCCTCTTTTCTGTAAGCTACAGCTTTAGTGTGTCCACTAAAAGCGCGCAGATAATTCGATGAAAAGAAGCGGGGTGACGTATCCATACGGCATTCCGCTTTTTTACAACCTGCGATCGCCCTTTCAGGCTTTATTTACGGGAGGTCTTCTTGACTAAGCCAGCCATACTCGCCCTTGCCGATGGCAGCATCTTTCGCGGCGAAGCCATTGGAGCCGACGGGCAAACCGTTGGTGAGGTGGTGTTCAACACCGCCATGACCGGCTATCAGGAAATCCTTACCGATCCTTCCTATGCCCAGCAAATCGTTACCCTGACCTACCCCCACATCGGCAACACCGGCACCACGCCCGAGGACGCCGAGTCCGATCGCGTCTGGTCCGCAGGCCTGGTGATCCGCGATCTGCCGCTGGTTGCCAGCAACTGGCGCAACACGCTGTCCCTGGACGAATACCTGAAAGCCAATAATGTCGTCGCCATCGCCGGCATCGATACCCGCCGCCTGACCCGCATCCTGCGTGAGAAGGGCGCGCAGAACGGCTGCATCATGGCCGGCGACGACATCAGCGAAGAGGCCGCCATCGCCGCCGCTCGCGCCTTCCCTGGCCTCAAGGGCATGGACCTGGCCAAGGAAGTCAGCACCAAGGACACCTACCAGTGGCGCTCCAGTGTCTGGGACCTCAAGTCCGACAGCCACCCCGACGTGCCCAACAGTGAATTGCCGTACCACGTGGTCGCCTACGACTACGGCGTCAAGGTCAACATTCTGCGCATGCTCGTCGAGCGCGGCTGCCACCTGACCGTGGTGCCGGCGCAAACCCCGGCCGCCGACGTGCTCGCCCTCAACCCCGATGGCGTGTTCCTGTCCAACGGCCCTGGCGATCCAGAGCCCTGCGACTACGCTATCCAGGCGATCAAGGAAGTGCTGCAGACCGAGATTCCGGTCTTCGGTATCTGCCTGGGTCACCAGCTGCTGGCCCTGGCCGCCGGCGCCAAGACCGTCAAGATGGGTCACGGCCACCACGGCGCCAACCACCCGGTGCAGGACGTCGACAGCGGCGTGGTGATGATCACCAGCCAGAACCATGGTTTCGCGGTAGACGAAGCGACGCTGCCGGGCAATGTGCGTGCGATCCACAAATCGCTGTTCGATGGCACCCTGCAGGGCATCGAGCTGACCGACAAGGCCGCCTTCAGCTTCCAGGGTCACCCTGAAGCCAGCCCTGGCCCCAACGACGTCTCGCCACTGTTCGACCGCTTCATCGAATCGATGGCCAAACGCCGCTGATTCCTGTCGGACCCGTGTGTAACGCGCGCCCCGGCTGGCCCCGTCGAAGACGGACAGGCCGCCAGGGCGCCGCCCAATAAAGTCCAGGCGGGCAGCCGGCTGAACTGCGCAATTGAGTGAGAACCATGCCAAAACGTACAGACTTGAAAAGCATCCTGATTCTTGGTGCCGGCCCGATCGTCATCGGCCAGGCCTGCGAATTCGACTACTCCGGCGCCCAGGCCTGCAAGGCCCTGCGCGAAGAGGGTTACCGCGTCATCCTGGTCAACTCCAACCCGGCCACCATCATGACCGACCCGGACATGGCCGACGCCACCTACATCGAACCGATCAAATGGCAGACCGTGGCCAAGATCATCGAGAAGGAGCGTCCGGACGCCGTGCTGCCGACCATGGGTGGCCAGACTGCCCTGAACTGCGCCCTGGACCTGGAGCGCGAAGGCGTGCTGGCCAAGTTCGGCGTGGAAATGATCGGTGCCAACGCCGACACCATCGACAAGGCCGAAGACCGCTCGCGCTTCGACAAGGCCATGAAATCCATCGGCCTGGCCTGCCCACGCTCGGGCATCGCCCACAGCATGGAAGAAGCCAATGCAGTACTCGAGAAGCTCGGCTTCCCGTGCATCATTCGTCCTTCGTTCACCATGGGCGGCACTGGCGGCGGCATCGCCTACAACCGTGAAGAATTCGAAGAGATCTGCGCCCGCGGTCTGGACCTGTCGCCGACCAAGGAACTGCTGATCGACGAATCGCTGATCGGCTGGAAAGAGTACGAGATGGAAGTGGTCCGCGACAAAAAGGACAACTGCATCATCGTCTGTTCGATCGAGAACTTCGACCCGATGGGCGTGCACACCGGTGACTCGATCACCGTCGCACCGGCGCAGACCCTGACCGACAAGGAATACCAGATCCTGCGCAACGCCTCCCTGGCGGTCCTGCGCGAGATCGGCGTGGAAACCGGCGGTTCGAACGTGCAGTTCGGTATCTGCCCGAACACCGGCCGCATGGTCGTCATCGAGATGAACCCGCGCGTGTCGCGTTCCTCGGCGCTGGCTTCCAAGGCCACCGGTTTCCCGATCGCCAAGGTCGCGGCCAAGCTCGCCGTTGGTTACACCCTCGACGAACTGCAGAACGACATCACCGGCGGCAAGACCCCGGCGTCCTTCGAGCCGTCGATCGACTACGTCGTCACCAAGCTGCCACGCTTCGCCTTCGAGAAATTCCCCAAGGCCGACGCACGCCTGACCACCCAGATGAAATCCGTGGGTGAAGTCATGGCCATCGGCCGGACCTTCCAGGAATCCCTGCAGAAAGCCTTGCGCGGCCTGGAAGTGGGCGTCTGTGGCCTGGACCCGAAAGTCGACCTGAGCAGCCCTGAAGCCAGCGGCATCCTCAAGCGCGAACTTACCGTGCCGGGCGCCGAGCGCATCTGGTACGTCGCCGACGCCATGCGCGCTGGCATGAGCGTGGACGCCATCTTCGACCTGACCATGATCGACCGCTGGTTCCTGGTGCAGATGGAAGACCTGATCAAGGAAGAAGAGAAGGTCAAGACCCTGGGTCTGGCCGATATCGACAAGGCCTTGATGTTCCGTCTCAAGCGCAAGGGCTTCTCCGATCAGCGCCTGGCCAAGCTGCTGGGCATCACCGACAAGAACCTGCGCCGCCACCGCCACAAGCTGGAAATCTTTCCGGTCTACAAGCGCGTCGACACCTGCGCCGCCGAGTTCGCCACCGACACCGCCTACCTGTACTCCACGTACGAGGAAGAGTGCGAAGCCAACCCGTCGGACCGTGACAAGATCATGATCCTGGGCGGTGGTCCGAACCGTATCGGCCAGGGCATTGAGTTCGACTACTGCTGCGTTCACGCGGCCCTGGCCCTGCGCGCCGACGGGTACGAGACCATCATGGTCAACTGCAACCCGGAAACCGTCTCCACCGACTACGACACCTCCGACCGTCTGTACTTCGAGCCGCTGACGCTCGAAGACGTGCTGGAAGTGGTGCGCGTCGAGAAGCCCAAGGGTGTCATCGTCCAGTACGGTGGCCAGACCCCGCTGAAACTGGCCCGCGCGCTGGAAGAAGCCGGCGTGCCGATCATCGGCACCAGCCCGGATGCCATCGACCGCGCCGAAGACCGCGAGCGCTTCCAGCAGATGGTCCAGCGCCTGAACCTGCTGCAGCCGCCGAACGCCACTGTGCGCAGCGAAGAAGAAGCCATTCGTGCTGCCGGCACCATCGGTTATCCGCTGGTCGTGCGTCCTTCCTACGTGCTGGGCGGCCGTGCCATGGAAATCGTCTACGAACTGGACGAGCTCAAGCGCTACCTGCGTGAAGCCGTGCAGGTGTCCAACGACAGCCCGGTGCTGCTCGACCACTTCCTCAACTGCGCCATCGAGATGGACGTGGACGCGGTGTGCGACGGGACCGACGTAGTCATCGGTGCGATCATGCAGCACATCGAGCAGGCCGGCGTTCACTCCGGTGACTCGGCGTGCTCGCTGCCACCGTACTCGCTGCCGGCTCACGTGCAGGACGAAGTGCGCGAGCAGGTCAAGAAGATGGCCCTGGAACTGGGCGTTATCGGCTTGATGAACGTGCAGTTGGCCCTTCAGGGCGACAAGATCTACGTCATCGAAGTCAACCCGCGTGCCTCGCGTACCGTGCCGTTCGTGTCCAAGTGCATCGGCACCTCGCTGGCGATGATCGCGGCGCGTGTCATGGCCGGCAAGACGCTGAAGGAAATCGGCTTCACCCAGGAAATCATTCCCAACTTCTACAGCGTCAAGGAAGCGGTGTTCCCGTTCGCCAAGTTCCCAGGCGTCGACCCGATCCTCGGCCCGGAAATGAAATCCACCGGTGAAGTGATGGGCGTGGGCGACACCTTCGGCGAAGCCTTCGCCAAGGCCCAGATGGGCGCCAGCGAAGTATTGCCAACCGGCGGCACCGCGTTCATCAGCGTGCGCGACGACGACAAGCCGCTGGTGGCAGGCGTCGCTCGCGACCTGATCGCCCTGGGCTTCGAAGTGGTCGCCACCGCAGGCACCGCGCGCGTCATCGAAGAAGCCGGTCTGAAAGTACGTCGCGTGAACAAGGTGACCGAAGGCCGTCCGCACGTGGTCGACATGATCAAGAACGACGAAGTCACCTTGATCATCAACACCACCGAAGGTCGCCAATCGATCGCCGATTCTTACTCGATCCGTCGCAACGCCTTGCAGCACAAGATCTACTGCACCACGACCATTGCCGCTGGCGAAGCGATCTGTGAAGCGCTGAAGTTCGGTCCGGAAAAGACCGTGCGCCGTTTGCAGGATCTCCACGCAGGACTCAACGCATGATCAAGTACCCAATGACCGTCCAGGGCCATCGCGCCCTGGAGCAAGAACACGAGTTTCTCAGCAAGACCGAGCGTCCGCGCTTGAGTCAGGCCATCGGTGAGGCGCGCGAATTGGGCGACCTCAAGGAAAACGCCGAATACCATGCCGCCCGCGAGGAGCAGGGCATGGTCGAGGCACGTATCCGCGACATCGAAGGCCGTTTGCAGAATGCTGTGGTGATCGACGTCACCACGATTCCGAAAACCGGCAAGGTGATCTTCGGCACGACCGTGGAAATCGCCAATGTCGATACCGACGAGCGCGTGAAGTACAAGATCGTGGGAGAGGACGAGGCCGACATCAAGGGTGGCAAGCTGTCCCATGGCTCGCCCATCGCACGTGCCCTGATCGCCAAGGAAGAGGGCGATGTAGTCACCGTGAAGACGCCCGGTGGCGTGATCGAGTACGAGATTGTCGAAGTCGCCCACATTTGATCGGCCGCAGTCCCGGCAGGTGAGCGCCGTCATCTGGCAACTGACCCAGACGCTTTGGGTCGGTGGCCTGTGGATGCTGCATTTTGGTGTGCTGCCAGCGCTGGTCAAGGTAGGCCTCGCGCCGCTGCTGGTGGAAGATATCGGTAGCCAAACAGGCTCCATGCTGATGGGGTTCGCCGGTTTCTGCGCGGTGCTGCAACTGCTGTTGCTGGCACGACTGCAGGGTGCGGCGTGCCTTGTGCGCGACGCGCGCGGGCAGCTGTTGTGGGCGGTATTGGTGGCGTGCGCGGCGTATTTCGCCGTGGCCTGGATGCTGGCCGATGCAGTGCGCTGGCAGTTGTTGTGCTATCTGGTGGCGGGTGTTACCGGCTTGGTGCTCGTGGTGCAGCCGGTGCCCTCGAGGGCGCGCAGGGCGCGACCTTGAGGATCGGCATGAGCATCAGCGGAATCGATGCACGTTCGACAGCTGCTTGTTCACTTGCGGGTTCTTGCGGTAAACCAGTGCCATCTTGCCGATGACCTGGACCAGATCGGCACGGCCGACCTTGCACAGTTCGGCAACGGCTTGCAGGCGTTGTTCGCGGTCGAGGATGTTGAGTTTGATCTTGATCAGCTCGTGATCGCTCAAGGCGCGTTCGAATTCTGCTAAAACACCTTCAGTCAAACCGTTGTCGGCAACCATCAAAACCGGCTTGAGATGGTGACCAATCGATTTGTACTGTTTCTTCTGCTCCTGAGTGAGCGGCATAATCTGACCCTTCATCTGATCTTGTAAAAAGCGGCGGCCAGTTTACCCGAGCGCCCTCGGCTCCGCCCAGTTAATCACGACCCGTTATTCGAGGTGCCCCGTGGCCCGTTCCAAGACAAGCCTCAATTGGCTGAAAGAACACTTCAACGATCCCTACGTCAAAATGGCGCAGAAAGACGGGTATCGTTCGCGTGCAAGTTACAAACTGCTGGAAATACAGGAACGCGACCGCCTGATCCGTCCCGGCATGAGCGTCATCGACCTGGGCGCAGCGCCCGGCGGCTGGTCCCAGGTGACCAGTCGTCTGATCGGTGGCCAGGGTCGCCTCATTGCGTCCGACATCCTGGAAATGGACAGCATCCCCGATGTCACCTTCATTCAGGGCGATTTCACCGAAGACGCGGTGTTGGCGCAGATCCTGGCAGCCGTCGGCAATTCGGAAGTCGACCTTGTGATTTCCGATATGGCCCCCAATATGAGTGGACTGGCCGCAGTCGACATGCCTCGTGCGATGTTTCTCTGCGAGCTGGCGCTCGACCTGGCCAGCCGGGTCCTGCGTCCGGGCGGTGATTTCCTGATCAAGGTCTTCCAAGGTGAAGGCTTCGACGTGTATCACAAGACCGTTCGGCAGATGTTCGAGAAGGTACAGATGCGCAAGCCTTCCTCGTCCCGTGACCGCTCCCGCGAGCAGTACCTGCTGGCCCGCGGTTTCAAGGGTGTGGAAAAGCCGGACCAAGAGGTCTGAGGCTGTCGATAGCTTTTATTAAATGGCGCGGCATGCTGAGCATAAACGAAGATTACGCAGTCAAAGTTTCACAAAAGGTTACAGACGCCGCCTGCGGAGCCGCAGGCAATGTAGTAAGTTTGGCCGGTGAACATCATGCGAAGCACGCCTGCGCGGGTTGCGGGTAGCAGGCTTCAGAGGGTAGCGAATTGAACGATATGGCAAAGAATCTGATCCTGTGGTTGATCATCGCCGCCGTCCTGGTGACGGTCATGAACAACTTCTCCAGCCCCAACGAGCCGCAGACCCTCAACTATTCCGACTTCATCCAGCAGGTGAAGGACGGCAAGGTCGAACGCGTTGCGGTCGATGGCTATGTCATCACCGGCAAGCGCACCGACGGCGATGCCTTCAAGACCATCCGGCCCGCCATCCAGGACAACGGCCTGATCGGCGATCTGGTGGACAACAAGGTCGTGGTCGAAGGCAAGCAGCCTGAACAGCAAAGCATCTGGACCCAGCTCCTGGTGGCCAGCTTCCCGATCCTGGTGATCATCGCGGTGTTCATGTTCTTCATGCGCCAGATGCAGGGCGGGGCAGGCGGCAAGGGCGGCCCGATGAGTTTTGGCAAGAGCAAGGCGCGCCTGCTGTCCGAAGATCAGGTCAAGACCACCCTGGCTGACGTCGCCGGTTGCGACGAAGCCAAGGAAGAAGTCGGCGAGCTGGTAGAGTTTCTGCGCGATCCGGGCAAGTTCCAGCGCCTGGGTGGTCGTATTCCCCGCGGCGTGCTGATGGTCGGCCCGCCCGGTACCGGTAAGACCTTGCTGGCCAAGGCCATTGCCGGTGAAGCCAAGGTTCCGTTCTTCACCATTTCCGGTTCGGACTTCGTCGAAATGTTCGTCGGCGTCGGTGCCAGCCGTGTGCGCGACATGTTCGAGCAAGCCAAGAAGCATGCGCCTTGCATCATCTTTATCGACGAAATCGATGCCGTGGGTCGTCATCGTGGCGCTGGCATGGGTGGTGGTCACGACGAACGCGAGCAGACGCTCAACCAGTTGCTGGTCGAGATGGACGGCTTCGAAATGAATGACGGCATCATCGTCATTGCTGCGACCAACCGTCCTGACGTGCTCGACCCTGCGCTGCTGCGTCCAGGGCGCTTCGACCGTCAGGTCGTGGTAGGGCTTCCGGACATCCGCGGTCGCGAACAGATTCTCAAGGTCCACATGAAGAAGGCGCCATTGGGCGACGACGTGAACCCTGCTGTCATCGCTCGCGGCACGCCAGGCTTCTCCGGTGCCGACCTGGCCAACCTGGTCAACGAGGCTTCGCTGTTCGCTGCCCGTAATGGCAAGCGCCTTGTCGAGATGAAAGAGTTCGAACTCGCCAAGGACAAGATCATGATGGGCGCCGAGCGCAAGACCATGGTCATGTCCGAGAAGGAAAAGCAGAACACTGCCTATCACGAAGCGGGCCACGCCATCGTTGGTCGCGTCGTGCCCGAGCACGATCCGGTCTACAAGGTCTCGATCATTCCCCGTGGTCGTGCCCTGGGTGTGACCATGTTCCTGCCTGAGGAGGATCGCTATAGCCTCTCCAAGCGTGCGCTGATCAGCCAGATCTGCTCGCTGTACGGCGGTCGTATCGCCGAAGAGATGACCCTGGGTTTCGATGGCGTCACCACCGGTGCCTCCAACGACATCATGCGTGCCAGCCAGATCGCCCGGAACATGGTGACCAAGTGGGGCCTGTCGGAGAAACTCGGCCCATTGCTCTACGCCGAAGACGAAGACCAGGGCTACCTGGGTCGTGGCGGCGGTGGTGGCGCAGCAGCCGTATCGGGTGAAACCGCGAAAGTGATCGACTCCGAAGTGCGCAGCATCATTGACCAGTGCTATGGCACGGCCAAGCAGATCCTCACCGACAACCGCGACAAGCTGGATGCGATGGCAGATGCGCTGATGAAGTACGAAACGATCGATGCCGATCAGATCGACGACATCATGGCCGGCCGTACGCCACGTGAGCCTCGCGACTGGTCCGGTGGTGGTTCGGGTCCTTCGGGCACGACCATCGCACCGGATCCGCGTCCTGAGACACCCATCGGTGGTCCAGCGGCCGAAGTCTGAAACAGACGTCTCGCGCTTGATACCTAAGGTTTGACATGACCCCTTCGCAATACCCCACTCGGTTGCCTTGCGGCAACCGAGTTCTCGATCTGACCCAGACGCACGTCATGGGTATCCTCAATATCACTCCCGACTCTTTCTCCGATGGCGGCCGGTTTAACCAGCGCGATCTTGCCCTGCGTCATGCGCAGGCCATGGTCGAGGCGGGTGCGACCCTCATCGACATCGGTGGCGAGTCGACACGTCCGGGTGCTCGCCCGGTCTCCGTGGTCGAAGAGCTGGAGCGTGTCGCGCCATTGGTCGAAGCGATCAACCGCGAACTCGATGTGATCATTTCGGTGGACACGTCCACTCCTGCCGTCATGCGCGAAAGTGCACGGCTTGGCGCTGGCCTGATCAACGATGTGCGCGCATTGCGCCGTGACGGCGCGCTGGACGCTGCGGCGGCCACCGGCCTGCCGGTTTGCCTGATGCACATGCAGGGCGAGCCTGGCACCATGCAGGATCACCCTCATTACGATGACCTGTTGGGCGAAGTGTCGAGCTTTTTGCTCGAACGGATGCAAGCCTGCGCTTCGGCAGGCATCCCGGCTGAGCGTATACTGCTCGACCCAGGCTTCGGCTTCGCCAAATCGCATGCACACAACCTCAGCCTGTTCAAGCACATGCAGGCACTGCATGCGCTCGGGCGGCCCTTGCTGGTGGGTGTTTCGCGCAAGAGCATGGTTGGCCTGGCCCTGAACAAGCCCGTGACCGAGCGCCTCAACGGCAGCTTGGCCCTGGCTGCCCTGGCGATGACCAAGGGGGCAAAGATCCTGCGCGTCCACGATGTGGCCGAAACGATCGATGTCGTTCGGATGATCGCCGCCGTTGAAGCGGCCGAATAAGAATTACGGAGTACTTATGAGCAGGAAATATTTTGGCACCGACGGCATTCGTGGCCGTGTCGGCGAGTACCCGATTACCCCTGACTTCATGCTCAAGCTGGGCTGGGCGGCGGGCATGGCGTTCCGCAAGATGGGCGCCTGCCGCGTACTGGTCGGCAAGGACACGCGCATCTCTGGCTACATGTTCGAGTCCGCGCTGGAAGCCGGCTTGTCAGCGGCTGGCGCCGACGTCCTGCTGCTGGGCCCGATGCCAACGCCTGCCATTGCCTACCTGACGCGTACGTTCCATGCCGAGGCCGGTATCGTCATCAGCGCCTCGCACAATCCGCACGATGACAACGGCATCAAGTTCTTCTCCGGTCAGGGCACCAAGCTGCCTGACGAAGTCGAATCGATGATCGAAGAGCTCATGGATGCCCCCATGACCGTGGCCGAGTCCAGCAAACTGGGCAAGGTTTCGCGCATCAATGACGCGGCTGGCCGCTACATTGAATTCTGCAAGAGCAGTGTGCCCACCACCACCGATTTCGCCGGTCTCAAACTGGTGATCGATTGTGCGCATGGCGCCACTTACAAAGTTGCCCCCAACGTCTTTCGCGAGCTGGGTGCGCAGGTCACCGTACTGTCCGCAGCGCCCGACGGCCTGAACATCAACGACAATTGCGGCTCCACTCATATGGAGGCGCTGCAGGCTGCCGTGCTGATCGGGCACGCGGACCTGGGCATCGCCTTCGACGGTGACGGCGACCGCGTCCTGATGGTCGACCATACCGGCGCCATCGTCGATGGCGACGACCTGCTGTTCATCATCGCCCGCGACCTTCAGGAGCGCGGCAAGCTGCATGGCGGTGTAGTAGGGACGCTGATGAGCAACCTGGGGCTGGAGTTGGCCTTCAAGGATCTCTCCATCCCGTTCGTGCGCGCCAGCGTCGGCGACCGCTACGTCATGGCCGAGCTCAAGGAGCGCGACTGGCAGCTGGGCGGCGAGAATTCCGGGCACATCGTCTGCTGCCATCACACCACCACGGGTGACGCGATCATTGCTGCGTTGCAGGTGCTGCTGGCCCTCAAGCGTCGTGATGAAACCCTTGCCCATGCCCGCCAAGGGCTGCGCAAGTGCCCTCAGGTATTGGTCAACGTGCGCTTCGCCGGTGGCGACGTCAATCCGGTCGAGCATCCTTCGGTCAAGGAGGCGTGCGAGCGCGTCACCCAGGCCATGGGTGGCCGTGGGCGGGTGCTGTTGCGCAAGTCCGGGACCGAGCCGCTGGTGCGGGTAATGGTCGAAGGCGACGACGAAAAGGTCGTGCGTGGCTATGCCGATGAGCTTGCCAGACTGGTGAGTGAAGTTTGCGCCTGAATACGGCTTGCCAGTGAACGTTGCGTTGGGTAACATCTGCGCCCACTTTGATCGACGAGGTACAGCATGCGTCGCCCCATGGTAGCTGGTAACTGGAAAATGCATGGTACCCGCGCCAGCGTCGCTGAGCTGATCAAGGGTCTGTCTGATCAGTCCTTGCCCGACTCTGTCGAGGTTGCGGTGTTCCCACCTCTGCTGTTCATCGACCGTGTGGTCGAGGGTCTGCAGGGGAGCAAGGTCGCCGTCGGTGCTCAAAACTGCGCGGTTCAGGCCGAGCAGGGTGCGCTGACCGGTGAAACGGCCTCGAGCCAATTGGTCGATGCCGGGTGTTCACTGGTACTGATCGGCCATTCCGAGCGTCGCCAGGTCATCGGCGAAGGTGAACAGCAACTGATCGAGAAATTCCGCGCCGCGCAAGCGGCCGGCCTGACGCCAGTGCTGTGCATAGGGGAAACCCTGGAAGAGCGCGAAGCCGGTCAGACATTGGATATTGTAGGTCGTCAGCTGGGCAGTGTGGTTACAGCCCTGGGTATCGAAGCGTTCACCCGTGCGGTGATCGCCTACGAACCGGTCTGGGCCATTGGCACCGGGCTGACGGCCACGCCGCAACAGGCTCAGGATGTGCACGCTGCCATCCGCGCCCAGTTGACGGCAGAAGATGCCAAGGTCGCACAAGCTGTGCGGCTGTTGTACGGCGGTAGCGTCAAAGCGGCCAATGCGGCCGAACTGTTCGGCATGCCGGATATCGATGGGGGGCTGATTGGTGGTGCTTCCCTGAATGCAGATGATTTCGGTGCGATCTGTCGCGCCGCGGGAAACTGAGAAAATGCTGGAAACAGTCGTAGTCGTTCTTCATCTGTTGGGTGCCCTGAGCGTCGTTGCTCTGGTTTTGCTGCAGCAGGGTAAAGGTGCGGACGCTGGCGCGTCGTTCGGAGCAGGTGCATCAAATACTGTCTTCGGAAGCCAAGGTTCCTCTACCTTTCTTAGTAAGTTTACTGCTATACTTGCCGCCTGTTTCTTCATAACCAGCTTGGGGTTAGGTTACTTTGCTAAAGAGAAAGCTCAACAGCTGACTCAAGTAGGTTTGCCAGATCCAGCGGTTATCGAAGCACCACGGCAGAAGCCGGCTACAGATGATGTTCCGGTGCTTCAAGAGCAAAAGACCGATGCGGCTCCTGCTGCTGACGTTCCTCAGGCTCAAGAGCAAAAATGATTCTCGAAAGAGCATCAGGGTTACAAAAGCGGTAAGGGTTTCAAACGTTGTATTGCCGAGGTGGTGGAATTGGTAGACACGCAACCTTGAGGTGGTTGTGCCCATAGGGTGTAGGGGTTCGAGTCCCCTTCTCGGTACCAATTAGTAATCAGGAGAGCCCGCTGTTGCGGGCTTTCTTGTCGGTGGAAGCTTGGATTGACCCAAAACGGGTTCGGTCGTATACTTTCGCCCCAGCTTTGTCGCGGGATGGAGCAGTCTGGTAGCTCGTCGGGCTCATAACCCGAAGGTCGTTGGTTCAAATCCAGCTCCCGCAACCAGTTTTAGCAAGGCCCCTTTTCAAAGGGGCTTTTTGTTAGCTGGACAGTTCTTAGCGCCGGTATTCAACGGCGTATCCGGGATGGGCGCTTCGCCCATTTTTTATTTGCACAGCATGCACGAGGGGGTTCAGGTGTCGAGCAAGCTAGAACAGTTGCAGGCCTTGTTGGCCCCGGTGGTCGTGGCCCTAGGCTATGAATGCTGGGGTATTGAGTTTTCGGCTCAAGGCCGCCATTCACTTTTGCGTGTCTATATCGATAAAGAGGGCGGCGTGCTGGTGGACGACTGCGCCATCGTCAGCCGCCAGCTTAGTGGTGTGCTGGATGTCGAAGATCCCATCACGGTCGAATACACCCTTGAAGTTTCTTCTCCAGGCATGGAACGCCCGCTGTTCACCATCGAACAGTTTGCAGCGTACGCCGGAGCACAAGTAAAGATAAAGCTGCGCGCGCCTTTCGAAGGACGACGCAACTTTCAGGGCCTTCTCCACGGTGTGGAGGACCAGGATGTCGTGATTCGAGTAGACGAACACGAATTCCTGCTGCCGATCGATTCGATCGACAAGGCCAATATCATTCCCAGTTTTGACTGAGACGTGCCAGATACTGCGGGTCCCGCGGATCCAATGGCTTGCGAAAGGCGAGGCGTACGATGAGCAAAGAAGTACTGCTGGTTGTTGAGTCGGTATCCAATGAAAAGGGTGTACCGGCAGGCGTAATATTCGAAGCGCTGGAGATTGCTCTGGCGACCGCGACCAAGAAACGCTTCGAAGACGAAGTGGATCTTCGCGTGGAAATCAATCGCCACACCGGCTCCTATGAAACCTTCCGTCGCTGGACGGTCGTCGAGGAAGCCGATCTGGACGATCCGGCCATCGAAACCTGGCCGAGCAAGGTTGTATTGACCCATCCCGAAGCCAAGGTGGGTGATGTCATCGAAGAGAAGATCGACTCCATCGAGTTCGGTCGCATCGCTGCACAGACCGCCAAGCAGGTCATCGTGCAGAAGGTTCGCGAAGCCGAGCGCGCCCAGGTGGTCGACGCTTACCGCGAGCGTCTGGGCGAGATCATCTCGGGTACGGTCAAGAAAGTGACCCGTGACAATGTCATCGTCGACCTGGGCAACAACGCCGAGGCCCTGTTGGCTCGGGAAGATATCATTTCGCGGGAAACCTTCCGTGTCGGTGTGCGCTTGCGTGCACTGCTCAAGGAAATCCGTACCGAAAACCGTGGTCCTCAACTGATTCTTTCGCGCACCGCGCCGGAAATGCTCATCGAGCTGTTCCGCATCGAAGTGCCGGAAATCGCTGAAGGCCTCATTGAAGTCATGGCCGCATCCCGTGATCCGGGTTCGCGCGCCAAGATCGCCGTTCGCTCCAAGGACAAGCGCATCGACCCGCAGGGTGCCTGTATCGGCATGCGCGGATCGCGTGTGCAGGCTGTGTCCGGCGAGTTGGGCGGCGAGCGCGTCGACATCGTCCTCTGGGACGATAACCCGGCACAGTTCGTCATCAATGCCATGTCCCCGGCGGAAGTCGCGGCCATCATCGTCGACGAAGACGCCCATGCCATGGACATCGCCGTGGGCGCCGACAACCTGGCTCAGGCCATCGGTCGTGGCGGTCAGAACGTGCGTCTGGCCAGCCAGTTGACCGGCTGGACACTGAACGTGATGACCGAATCGGACATCCAGGCCAAGCAGCAAGCGGAAACCGGTGACATCCTGCGCAACTTCATCGACGAGCTGGAAGTCGATGAAGAACTGGCCCAGGTACTGGTTGACGAAGGTTTCACAAGCCTGGAAGAGATTGCCTACGTACCGTTGGAAGAGATGCTCAACATCGACGGCTTTGACGAAGATATCGTCAACGAGCTTCGCGCTCGGGCCAAGGATCGCTTGTTGACCAAAGCCATCGCTACAGAGGAAAAGCT